>Ga0136655_1000005_pt1 | contig 86108 bp, 89 predicted proteins | sample CPBDNA_2_FD_94863 | JGI IMG/M metagenome (GOLD analysis project Ga0136655, IMG submission 94863) | Freshwater to marine salinity gradient microbial communities from Chesapeake Bay, USA - CPBay_Spr_15_0.8_DNA (version 2) | ecosystem: Environmental > Aquatic > Marine > Coastal | place: USA... | reverse complement strand
TGACAGGCAATACAGGGAGATCTTGTGCGTTCTTAACAAGGTGAAGATCGATGACAAGACAGGTATCAAGCAGACCAACTGAGGTTTGGTTGCTCACAATTCGAGGTCCATGACTTCAGAGATATCTGCGCGTAACGCAGCGGCATCAACTTCAGGAGCCCCCCGCCACTTTTCGAGCAATGCGTGGGCATTGAGTCCGCTCCCTTGCAGTGGCCGCAGTTCCGCCACCGGTTTGCCATCACGTGTAATGGTCATGGTTTCGCCTTTCTCAACGGAATCAAGAACCTGACCACCGTAATTGCGCAATTCCCGCACGGACACCGTTCCCATTTGGTCAGTGTATCACCGGTGATACGGATTGGACACCTGTGGAAAACCTGATTTTTTTATGACTCGATTGAGTCTCAGGTGTCTGACTAAAACTGCCCCAACAGGTTGCGCAATTGCTGGGCAAGATCTGTCCGATCCCTCAGACTGAGTCCGGCCAAAATCTCAGACTCCTTGGCGAGTAAGTCAGTGAGCGCGCCATCGACAGCGCCTTTTCCAGCGTCTGTGAGTTGCACCTGAACGCCACGACGGTCATGTGGATCAGGAAATCGCGTGACAAGTTCTCGCTCGAGAAGTCGATCGACGCGCGTGGTCATGGTTCCGCTGGTGACGTGGGTTGCTTGCGCCAATGCACCGGGGGAGAGAGCAAATGGTTTGCCCACGCGGCGCAGGGCGGCAAGAACATCGAATTCCCATGAGTCCAGACCATGGTCCCTAAATGCTTGTGCTCGAGCGGAATCCAAATGGCTGGAGATGCGAGAAATGCGGGAAAGCACTTCCAATGGCGAGACATCAAGGTCGGGCCGTTGCTCACGCCATGCGGTAACAATCAGGTCAACTTCATCGCGTGCCGGTTCGCCTGATTGAGCCATGGCGCAAGTCTACGTCAAGATTCTTGACGTCAAGAATCTTGATTCAGCTCAGTCGGGGCTTCGGGTCCAGGTGGGCAAGTCCGTTCCAAGCGAGGTTAACCACGTTGGCCACGACTTCTTCCTTTTTTGGCTTTCGCACATCAAGCCACCACTGGCCGGTGAATGCGACCATGCCCACGAGCATTTGGGCATACATGGGAGCGACTTTTTCATTGAAACCGTGGGCTTTGAATTCCGCAGCGAGGACGTGCTCCACCTGGCTGGCAATATCAATGATCAAACTTGCAAATGAACCTGTTTGTTGGGCAACGGGGGAGTCGCGCACCAGAATGCGAAAACCCTGCGGGTTGCTATCGATGTAATTGAACAAAGCCATGCCTGCTTGTTCAACAAGTTGGCGTGCCGAGCCTGCGGTCAGAGAGTCCGTGATTGAGTCGAGTAATGCGTTCATCTCACGATCAACAACAACAGCGTAAAGGCCCTCTTTGCCCCCAAAGTGTTCGTAGACAACGGGCTTAGAAACATTCGCTTTGGCGGCAATTTCTTCAACCGTCACCGATTCAAAGCCCTTTTCAGAGAAGAGTTTGCGCCCAACATTAAGTAGCTGCTCCCGGCGTTCCTGGCCGGTCATGCGAACTTTGGAGCCCGCGCTTTTGCGAACCGCTACGGGAACAGCACTGGACGTTGCGGCACGAAGCTCCACTATCGGTGCAAGTCCCGCATCCTCTTGAGCATCGTCAATGTTCACTGGGGGTGAGGTTACTCTCCGCGGTAACCACGAATGCGGAAGCGGTCTTTCGGGTCTTTGAGTTTCTTTGCCAGACGCTCCGGCCTTGGCCAGCGAACATCAGTGGCAAGTCCGGTCTTTTCCATTCCCTTGATGATTCCAGCGCTTACGTCAATTTGTCCTTTGAGAACACCATGGCGAGCAGAGGTTGGATCGACATGATGCAGGTTGTGCCACGACTCACCCATAGAGGGAATGGCAAGCCAGGCAACATTGCTGGAGAGATCGCGCGATGTGAACGGGCGATTGCCAAATACGTGGCAGATGCTGTTGATGGACCAGGTCACGTGGTGAACGAATGCGATGCGAACTAGGCCTGCCCAAAAGAATGCGGTGAGTGCGCCCATCCATGACCAGGTGATCAAGCCACCAAGAATTCCAGGGATTAACAGACTGGCAATTACGAATATGGAGAAGTGCTTGGACATCCAGTTCAGATCTTTATCCGCGGCGATATCGGGTGCGTACTTATCAATTCCCGTGTTATCACTTTCAAAAAGCCAACCGACATGTGAGTAAAGCAAACCTCGTGCGATTGCTTTGCGCGATGTTCCAAAGCGCCAGGGTGAATGTGGGTCGCCGACTTCGTCGGAGAACTTGTGGTGCTTGCGGTGATCGGCAACCCATTGATCGAGGGAACCTTCAATGGCAAGTGAACCGCAAATAGCAAGAGCAACCTTGACACCACGGTTTGCTTTGAAGGATCCATGTGTGAAAAACCGGTGGTACCCGATGGTGATTCCGAGCGCAGTGAGTGCCCAGAGACCAATCGCGAGTGAAATATCGAGCCAGGAAACCCACCCGCCCCACGCGACTGGAATTGCGGCGGCAACGGCGAGAAGCGGAAGAACAACAAAAGCGCCAATCGTGATTCGCATTGCTTTGCTGAGGTAAACGGCATCGTCTTGGTTCTCGTCAAAGACGATTTCCTCGGGCATCAATGCGGTCATGTGGTTCCTTTCGAGCGACGGTTAACTTACGCAAGCGTAACCTACGCTACCGTAACTTGCACGGAGTGGGGGAAATTAGTGCAAGGCGAGTTATTCCAGCAATGAGACAACGCCTAGGCTGTGGGGCGCAGTAATCCCGGGTCGTCTAGCGGCAGGACAGCGGACTTTGAATCCGTCAACGGAGGTTCGATCCCTCCCCCGGGAGCTTTCATTTACCTGACATTGAGATGACACATCCGCGTGAGAGTTAGGCTAAGTCTGTGCGTCCTTCAGCAGTAATAATTCTTGCCGCAGGTGAAGGCACGCGCATGAAATCTGCCACTCCAAAGGTACTTCACCAGATTGCTGGTCGGTCCTTGCTCAACCATGTGATTGAAGCGGCCGCGGTGACTGAGCCGGAACACCTCATGATTGTTGTCGGCCATGGTTCAAACGCGGTCATTGAGCATCTCGAAGAAGTTGCTCCGTGGGTCAGCACAGTTGAACAAACGGAGCGACGAGGAACAGGTCATGCCGTGCGGATAGCACTCACCGCACTGGTTGAAGCAGGGGTCTCACTTGATGGGGGACCGGTCGTCGTTTTGACCGGCGATACACCGCTGCTTACGGGCACAACGTTGTTGCAACTGCTCTCCGCACATGAGTCCCACAGCGCTCAAGCCACAATTTTGACGGCTGAACTCGATGACCCCTTCGGTTACGGACGCATCCTGCGCGATGGTTCGAGGGTGAGCGGAATCGTTGAGGAAAAAGATGCCACTGATGCGCAGAGGCTCATCAACGAAATCAACTCTGGCATGTATGCCTTTTCAGCGGAATCGATAGTCGGGTCGATTAATTCGCTGACAACCGAGAACTCACAGTCCGAGGAGTACCTCACTGACGTCATTGAATTAATTGCAACTGGTGGGGGAGTAGTCCTTGGCGTGGTAGCACCCGACAGCAATGACATTTTGGGTATCAATGACCGAGTTCAGTTGGCTGATGCCGCAGCAATAATGCGTGATCGCATCAATGAACGCTGGATGCGATCGGGTGTGAGCATCCTTGATTCATCGAGCACATGGATTGATGTCGATGTTGATATCGCGCCTGATGCCACTGTCTTGCCGCAATCGGTTTTACGTGGACCAACCTCCATTGAGACCGGCGCTGAGATTGGACCTGGAACAACGCTTATTTCCTGCGAGGTGGGAGAAAGCGCGGTAGTTCGTCACACCTGGGCAGAACTTGCTGTCATTGGTCAGTCAGCCAATGTTGGCCCCTACACATATTTGCGCCCGGGAACAGTGATCGGTGCTCGCGGTAAAGCTGGGGCATTTGTTGAAATGAAGAATTCGCAACTCGGTGACGGATCCAAGGTTCCGCACCTGGCTTATGTGGGTGATGCCACCATCGGTGAAGGTTCCAACATAGGTGCAGGAACGGTTTTTGTGAACTACGACGGAGTGAACAAGCACCACACTGTTGTGGGCAATGGCGTGCGCATTGGCTCCGACAACATGATTGTTGCCCCGGTTGAGATTGGCAATGGCGCCTACACGGCGGCTGGCTCCGTGATCACCGATGATGTTCCGCCGGGCGCCATGGCGGTCGCCCGAGCAAAGCAGCGCAATGTTGAGGGTTGGGTGCAGCGCAAGCGTCCTGGGACGGTATCGGCGGAGGCGGCGCAAACCTCGCAAGATGACTCTGAAAGGCTATCCCCAACTTCCCCTGAAAACTCGCTCGATAATTAGTACGGTGCCCGGTAAATCGATGAGTAAGTACCCAAACATGAAGGTGGAGTAGTGGCCGAGAAGTCAGTCCCAACGCAAAAGCATCTCCTACTCTTGGCGGGCCGTTCGCACCCGGAACTCGCTGATGCGGTTGCTGAGCACCTCGGCATTGACCTCACACCAGTCACGGCACATGACTTTGCCAACGGTGAAATATTTGTTCGATTCCGCGAGTCAGTGCGCGGTGGTGACGCATTTGTGCTTCAAAGTCACACCACACCTATTAATAAGTGGATCATGGAGCAGTTGATCATGATCGATGCCCTTAAGCGGGCATCTGCTAAACGCATAACGGTGATTGTCCCTTTCTACGGATACGCCCGTCAGGACAAGAAGCATCGCGGACGCGAGCCAATCTCGGCCCGCCTGATGGCCGACCTTTTCAAAACTGCGGGCGCAGATCGCCTGATGACCGTTGACCTGCATACCTCACAGATCCAAGGCTTTTTTGACGGTCCCGTTGATCATCTCTTTGCTTTGCCGCTCTTGGCATCGCATGTTGCAAATAAAGTTGACCGATCAAAGATCACTGTTGTTTCGCCCGATGCGGGACGCGTTCGGGTCGCCGAGCGCTGGACAGATGTTTTGGGCGCTCCGCTGGCGATCATTCACAAGCGCCGCGATCCCGACATTCCCAATCAGGTTCGGGTGCTTGAAGTCGTGGGTGATGTCAAAGACCGCGTTTGCGTCGTGGTCGACGACATGATCGACACCGGTGGAACAATTGTTAAGGCGTCGGAGACCCTGTTCGAGAATGGTGCATCTGAGGTCATAGTCGCGGCAACACATGGAATCCTGAGTGATCCGGCGCGTGAGCGCCTCCAAGAATCACGTATCAGTGAGGTCATAGTCACCGACACTCTTCCGATCCCTGAAGAGCATCGATTCGAGAAACTCACAGTGCTCTCCATTGCCCCATTGCTGGCCACGGCAATCAATGAGGTGTTCACCGATGGCTCGGTGACCAAAATGTTCGAGGATGAAGAATTAGGTCAGGCGCCCTCCTCGCACTAGGGATTTTCCCCCGCGCTAGACTCCATGGGTTCCTCGGCGAGGGTGCGTAGTTCACCGTTATCGACGTGGTGGCTTAACTGGCCTCTCCTTGGTGCGACTCGCAACTTTTAACTAGGAGAAATCGTGACTAACGTCAATTTGACCGCTTCCCCCCGCTCAGAATTCGGCAAGGGTGCGGCTCGCCGTATTCGCCGTGGTGGACAAGTTCCCGCAGTGATCTACGGCACGGATACCGCTCTCATGCACGTGACACTGCCTACTCACGAACTGGCACTTGCCCTGCGCAAGCCCCGCGTTGTGTTGAACATTGATTTTGATGGCCAGACCTACCTGACTAAGCCGCGCGATATCCAGCGAGATGTTGTTCGCTTGGACATTGAGCACGTTGACTTGATCGTGATCAGCAAGAAGGAAGCAGCATTGCGAAGTGACTATGCAGATGCAGTCGCCCAGGTCCACACCGCTGCTGAAGAAGCTGGTCTTGATGTTGCCATGGTTCTCCAGGCGTTTGAGGCATCTGTTGCTGAAGGCGAACTGCCCCTAGATGCAGTAGGCCACGCAGTCGCAGACGCAAGGGAGAAGGCACTTGAACTGGCCGCGTCTGCTGCTGCATCCGGTGCCGCTGAAGACGCTGCTGCCGCTGCAGGCGACGAGGCAGCCGCACCGGCAGAACCTGCCGCCGCAGAGTAAGTGACTTCGCTTAAGTGACTTGGCTTGTTGTGGGACTGGGTAATCCCGGTCCCACATACACCGCCACCCGCCACAATGTTGGTGCGATGGTTGTCGAAACATTCGCCAAACGCGAATCAGTCACACTCTCACGCCATAAGCGGGCACTCGCACATGTCGCTGAGACTCAGGTCGGTGCACCCGGTGACGTCAGTCGCCAGAAGGTTGTTTTAGCGATCCCGATGTCGTTCATGAATGAAAGTGGTGGGCCGGTAAAAGCCCTCATGGACTTCTACAACGTGGAACCTGAAAATCTGGTCATTGTTCATGACGAACTTGATATCGAATTTGCCACCCTGCGGATCAAATTTGGTGGTGGCGATAACGGTCACAACGGACTCAAGAGCATCAGGGGAGCGATCGGCACGGGTGAATATTTTCGTGAGCGAGTGGGAATTGGCCGACCCATTGGCCGACAGGCTCCCGCCGATTTCGTGTTATCTCAATTCAGCTCAACCGAACGCAAAGATCTCACTGAATTGTTGGATCGCAGCGTGGATGCTCTCGAGATGCTCATGCTTCAAGGTTTGGAAAAAACCCAAAGCCAATTTAATAGTTAATAAATTTCGCTAGCAAAGAAAGTTGGAGCACACGTGAGTTCAATGTCTGATGACGAGTTGTCGAGAACAGTTGCTCAAGAGGCAGGAAAGTTGCTGCTTGCTCTCCGTGAGGATTTCTTTGCCACCCGTTCCGCTGAGAACATCGACAAAACGGTGAGTGATCTACTGCGTGACCAAGCAGATCGCGCTGCCCACCTGTTTATCATGGACAAACTCAGCACTGCTCGGCCAAATGATGCAATCCTGAGCGAAGAAGGCAAAGACAACGACGACCGCCTTAGTGCGGAGCGAGTCTGGATTGTCGATCCCCTTGACGGCACGTGGGAGTACGGCCAAAACAGAAAAGACTTTGCCGTTCACATTGCGCTTTGGCATTCAGGTGAACAGAGGCTCAGCGCAGGAACCGTGGATCTTCCCGCACAGTCATTGACCAGATCGGTGCTGGATTCTGATTCCAATGAACAGGATGTGTACACCGCAGAACGCATTATTCGAGTTGTGGCCTCCCGCTCTCGGCCACCCAAGACACTTGCCGCAACGGTTGCACGACTGAGTGAAATTCTGCGTGAAGAGGGAATTGCACACCAGTCGATTGAAGTCGTTGATGTTGGTTCAGTGGGTGCAAAAGTCAATGAGATCCTTTTAGGTCGTGCGGATATATATCTCCATGACACGGGATTCTTTGAGTGGGATGTTGCTGCTCCCTATGTTGTTGCTGAACACTATGGGCTCGTGGCTTCTCACATGAATGGCGAACCTGTGACGTTCAATCACATGCCGCCCTATGTCACTGATTTGGTAGTTTCCCGAGCTGCGCTGTACCCGTATGTCATTCAAGCACTCCGGCAGTCACAAGACGCGTGACCAGAACCACCTCACTTTCTGCGCTTCTTGATCTGACACAAACAGATCCTGGGATTGCTGGAATAGGAAAACTCGCGTTATCAACCGTTGATCTCGTCGATCTTGTTGGCCCCACCACAAGCTATCCGTTGGTCATTGCGCAGCTGGCGCGCTCTGGGCGCACGCAGCTGGTACTCACCTCTACGGGACGAGAGGCCGATGAAATGGCCCGCTCGCTCGCGGCCTTCATTCCACGGGAGTCCATTGCAGTCTTCCCCAGCTGGGAGACCTTGCCACATGAGCGTTTATCACCATCATCAGACACTGTCGGTGCCCGAATGGCGGTGCTGCGCAGGCTCGCGCATCCGATTGCGGGTGATCACTTTGCTGGACCCATTTCCGTTGTCATCGCATCCGTGCGTGCAGCACTCCAACCCATTGTTGCCAGCTTGGGGCAGTCAGATCCCGTTCGACTCGAAGTGGGGGACACCGCGGACCTCACCGCAACCGTAACTCAACTAGTGGACTACGGCTATGAACGAGTTGACCTCGTTGAACGACGGGGACAAATAGCAGTACGTGGCGGGATCCTCGACGTATTTCCGCCCACCGAGGAGCATCCGCTCAGGCTCGAGTTTTGGGGCGATGACATCGAGGAAATTCGATACTTCGCTGTTTCTGATCAACGAACACTGGAGGTAGCGCCCCATGGCTTGTGGGCAACCCCCGTGCGCGAGTTGCTGTTGACGCCCCAGGTACGCGAACGAGCCAAATTGCTGGGTGAGGCACACGTTGAGGTTGCAGCAATGTGCGAGTCACTCGCTCTCGGAATTCCAGTTGAAGGTATGGAATCACTTTCCCCCGTCTTGGCTGGTGACATGCGCCCATTGCATGCCCTCATGCCCGAGTCATCATCACTCGTCTTGTGCCAGCCGGAGCGAATCAAGTCACGTGCTGCGGATGTTGTGAAAACCGCTGAGGAATTCCTCACCGCGGGTTGGCACAGTGCGGCCGTTGGCGGAGTAAGCCCAATAGATCTCTCCGGATCAATGTTCACCAGCATAGAAATAGTTGTCCAAGAAACCCTAGAAAACAGCGGGGCGGTGTGGAATCTCACCCCGCTACCGACGGACGCAAAAGATGAAATCATCAATCTGGATGCTCAGGAAATTGATCCATATCGGGGAAACTCTGAACAATTTATTTCCGATGTTAAATCGTGGTTTGTGCAGGACTCGCAAGTAATCATTACTGCTCAGGGCCACGGACCACTTGAGCGTATTGCCGAGGAACTGCGAAACGCGGACATTGGAACATCTGCTGTTGACACATTGCCGGACTCGATTGATCCCGGTGTCGTGTACTTGGTACCCGCTAGCCTCGACCACGGATTTTCCTTGCCAGGTGCATCAATAATTGTCGTGACGGAGAGCGACTTGGTGGGCCAGAAGTCGGGCACCAAGGACATGCGTCGCATGCCCAGCAAGAGGCGCGGTACGGTCGACCCGCTCACTCTCAAAGCGGGCGATTTTGTTGTTCACGAACACCATGGTGTTGGCCGCTATGTTGAAATGATCACAAGGACAATCGCGGGTGCCGAGCGAGAATATTTGATTATTGAATATGCTCCGAGCAAACGCGGTCAGCCAGCGGACCGATTGTTCGTCCCCATGGACCAATTGGATTTGATCACACGGTACGTCGGTGGTGAAGCACCGAGCGTGCATCGCCTGGGAGGTGCTGATTGGCAGAAAGCCAAAGGGCGGGCGCGCAAAGCGGTCAAACAAATCGCTGGCGAACTCATTCGACTCTATGCAGCGCGCCAGTCGGCGCAAGGTTATGCATTTGGACCTGACTCGCCATGGCAACATGAACTTGAAGATGCCTTCGAGTACGTCGAAACACCCGATCAACTCAGCACGATCGATGAAGTCAAGCGAGATATGGAACGAACGGTCCCCATGGACCGGTTGATCTGCGGAGATGTTGGCTACGGTAAGACTGAAATCGCCATCAGGGCAGCCTTCAAAGCAGTGCAGGATGGAAAACAGGTTGCCGTTCTCGTGCCAACTACCCTGCTCGTGCAACAACATCTGTCCACGTTTACTGAACGGTATTCGGCGTTCCCTATCAAAGTTGGCGCACTGTCTCGATTCACCAGCACAAAAGATTCCAAAGTAACTCTTGAGGGCTTGGCTGATGGATCGGTTGACATTGTTATTGGAACCCACAAGCTCTTGACTCCGAGCGTGCGCTTCAAAGACTTAGGGCTGGTCATTGTTGACGAGGAACAGCGATTTGGTGTCGAGCACAAGGAGCATCTGAAAGCAATTCGCACCAATGTTGATGTGCTGGCCATGAGCGCCACACCCATTCCTCGCACCCTTGAAATGGCAGTGACGGGTATCCGTGAAATGTCAGTTATTCAGACACCGCCTGAAGAGCGTCACCCCGTCCTGACATTTGTCGGCCCCTATGACGAGAAGCAAATCACCGCAGCTGTGCACCGTGAACTTTTACGTGAAGGACAGGTCTTTTTCATTCACAACCGTGTTGAATCCATTGATCGCGTTGCGGCCAAGATCCAAGAGCTGGTACCCGAAGCACGCGTTGCTGTCGCACATGGTCAAATGTCTGAGGGTGCTCTTGAACAGGTGATTGTGCAGTTCTGGGAAAAAGAAATTGATGTGCTGGTCTGCACCACAATCGTGGAGTCGGGAATTGACATTCCAAATGCCAACACTCTCATTGTTGACAGAGCTGACAAGTTTGGTCTCTCCCAGATGCACCAATTGCGAGGGCGCGTGGGTCGCGGACGCGAACGTGCGTACTCCTATTTTCTCTACGATCCGAATAAGCCTCTAACTGAAACCGCGCACGAACGACTCGCAACTATCGCGCAGCGAACCGATCTCGGTTCAGGGATGCAGATTGCATTAAAGGATCTGGAGATTCGAGGCGCGGGCAATCTTCTCGGTGGAGAGCAAAGCGGGCATATTGCCGATGTCGGTTTTGACCTTTATCTCAGACTTGTGGGAGAGGCTTTGGCTGAATTTAAAAATGAACCAGCGCGCGATGTGAATGATGTTCGCGTTGAGTTGCCCATCAACGCGCACATTCCGGTGGCGTATGTACCACAAGAGCGCCTCAGGCTCGAGGCCTATAAACACCTCGCGGATGCAGCAACCGATGACCAAGTGGATGAGGTGGTGAAAGAACTCATTGACAGATATGGGCAGTTGCCACAAGAGGTCGCAACATTAGTTGCCGTGGCCCGGTTCCGAGTGCTGGCCAAAAAGTTCGGCGTTGAGGAGGTTATCGCTGCGGGAAATGCGATCCGAATTCACCCGGTGGAATTGGCTGAGTCCCGAACCATGCGGCTAATGCGCATATACCCCCGAACAAACATCAAGCCTGCGACGCGAACGATTTTGGTTCCCAGTCCCACGGAGCAAGCGGGGGCCATTGGTGCCCCACCGTTGAGAGATGCCGCTCTCCTAGAATGGTTACACGAGTTGTTTACCACCCTATTTTCCACCCCTTAGTGTTCGGAGTTTTTGTGAAGATCTCACGTCGTTTGGTGAGCGGAATCGCTCTCTCGGGAATCGTGCTCACGGTTGCATCCCTCACAGGTTGTGGGGCGAACCAAGCAGGTGCTGCCGCGACACTCGGCGACCAACGCATCACGGAGAACGAACTCAATACCCAGGTGGAGAGTCTGCTCAAGGCACAGGGACTCACAAGTGGCGAGGCCACGGCTGAATTGGTATCGACCACCCTTGATCGCATGATCACCTCCAATTTGGTCGACCAACTGGCCGAGCGCCAAGGAATCTCAATCTCTCAAGGTGAGCTCGATAACGTGCGGTTGCAGTATTTGGCGCAGGCGGGTGGGCAGCAGCAGCTCGATGCCTTACTCCTCCAGCAAGGAGTTCTCCCCAGTGAACTTGATAGCGTGATTGAAACAAATCTTCTTGTTTCTGAATTGGGTGCAGCTCTGGCACCGGATGCAACACCCGACGTCCAAGGTGGCGCCGTCTTCATTGCAGCTTCAGAACTCAGCGTGGAAATTGATGCGCAGGTTGCCCCACGTTTTGGAACGTGGGATGCAGAGAATCTCACTGTTGGGCCAGTGACAGACGATGTCTCGGCGCCAGTTGGCGCAGAACTCGGCCAGGAGTAATCCTTGCAGGGGAGTCGCTTCACTGAACTTGTTGCAGTATTGGACCGACTCTGTTCCCCCGGTGGGTGCCCTTGGGATGCTGAGCAAACACATCAGACTCTTGTTGAGTATTTGATCGAAGAAGCATATGAATGTGTTGAGGCGATTGAGGCCGGCAACCAAGCAGACATGCAAGAGGAATTGGGAGACCTTCTGCTTCAAGTTGTCTTCCACGCCAGAATTGCACAGCCGAGATGGGACATTGATTCAGTAATTGGCGGCATAACGACCAAGTTGATCGAACGCCACCCCCATGTCTTTGGCGATGTACCCGCGCAGACTGCAGGCGATGTTGAAAGCGCTTGGCATGTGCGCAAGGCTCAGGAAAAGGGGCGTTCATCGCTCACCGACGGTATTCCCGAGTCGCTTCCCGCTCTCATGCGCGCATCTAAAGTGCAATCTCGAACGAAATCACTCGATATCCCGCGCACCGGGCAGGCTTCTCGCGCGGATAACGTCATTTCAGAACTCAATGGTGCACAAGACCTCGGTGACTTGCTCTATGAACTCGTGCGCGCTGCCAAAGCTAACGGCTGGGATGCGGAGTCGAGCCTGCGCGGCTCAGTTGCACGAAATATTGAGGTAATCAAGGACCATGAATCAAGCAACTGAGCAATTTCGGGCGATTGCCAAGGCGGCCATAGATGACTGCCTCGAGCAGGATCCGGTTGGTGCAACCTGGCTGGGTGACCATCGATTTGATGCGAGGTTGCCAGATTATTCAGCAGAAGCTATTGCGACCTTCGAAGAGAAAATTGACCAGCACCTCACGGCTCTTGATGCAGTGGACGACGTTGAACTCTTGACGGAGGATCTCGTTGACCTAGAAATTCTGCGGGCGCACCTGCTCAAGGTGCAGTTTGATCTGACGCAGGTTCAAGAACACAAGTGGAATCCCATGGTGTGGAACCCAGGGACTGCCCTGCACCTTTTAGAATCGCGGGATTTTGCCCCGCGTGATGAGCGACGTCGAAATCTTGAATCGCGTGCCGAGCACATTCCCGGTTTCTTGGAGCAGGCTCGGGCAACCCTGAAGGACATGAGCGCCATTCACGTTGAAACTGCAATTGCTCAGCTACAGGGAACTCTCGCACTGGTGGATTCCCTGAACCTCGACCAACAAATCTCTGATTCGGTGAGTGAACAGATCGATTGGTTAACCGATGGGTTGCCTCTAGCGACTAGGTCGCCCCGACTTGGGCCCGAGCTCTATGCGGGAATTCTTTGGCATGCCCTTGATGATTCAACGGACGTCGAGACACTGTATGCAACGGCACACGATCACCTTGGGCTTGTGGGGGATCGAATGCGGAAGATCGCAATCGAGTATTTGGCTCATCTGAAGATTGAGTCTGTTGGAGATCCAGTGCGCGAGGCACTGGATCACATTGCCACTACCAATGTTGTTACGAATGAAAATGTCTTGGACCACGTTCGCTCAGCCGTGGCTTCCGCCCGCGCATTCACCATCGAGCACAACATTGTGACAGTGCCTGAAATTGATACCGAAGTCATTGAAATGCCAGAAATCCACCGTGGAGTGGCGGTCGCCTACTGTGATGCACCCGGACCACTGGAAAGAGCAAGTGTTCCCACTTTCGTTGCGGTAGCCCCAACTCCGGACGACTGGACACCGGAGAGAGTGTTGAGTTTCTACCGGGAGTACAACGCAGTTCAGATACACGACCTCACCATCCATGAAGCAATTCCGGGGCATGTGCTGCAACTTGCAGTAGGCAACAGCGGTACTGGTCAAAGTGACACTCGTAGATTTGGTTTCAGCGGTGCATTCGTTGAGGGCTGGGCGGTCTATTCAGAGGAAGTCATGATCAACGCTGGATACTCCCCCCAAGCGAATCTGGCGAGCAGCCTTGCCATTCGACTCCAACAATTGAAAATGCAAATGCGGATGATCATCAACACGATTCTTGACATCGGTGTCCACTCCAAGGACATGAGTGAGCACCAGGCAATGGACCTCATGATGCAACGGGGCTACCAAGAAGAAGGCGAAGCTGCTGGGAAATGGCGGCGCGCTCTACTGACTTCGGGCCAACTTCCGACCTATTTCGTGGGTTACCTTGCCGTTAAAGGATTAGCTGAAGACTTAAAAGTCATGCACCCAGACTGGTCACTCCAGCAAATTCATGACTTGCTGCTCTCATTTGGTTCGCCAGCTCCACGCCATGTGCGCGAACTCGTGGGACTATAGGCGGATGAAAAAGCCTTGGGTTTTCGCGGCAGCGGTTCTTGCAGTTTTGACTCTCACTTCCTGTTCACAGGATCAAGAAGAACCAGCAGCAATCGAGTCATCACAGGAAATGCCTACCCCAACGCCTGAAGAAACTACGGTTGATCCTTGCTTGGTGGTGGCGCAGATGGAGGGAACTCTGTCGATTGCGGTGGCAGATTTCATTGCAGATCCTCAGCAAGATGCGCTCGCATCCCTTGAAGCGACATTCAACGCCGAGATTGTTCTTCTGTCGCAGCTCATCGATTCCGTGGGAATGGACCCAGCGCGATTAGACGCTGTCATTGCTTCAAAAGATCTTGCACTGTCAAAATTGAATGAAGCAAATGAATCAGATAATTTCCTTCAAAAGGGTATTTCACTAGCGGCAGCTGCAAGTTCTGCACAAGATGCCGTTATATCTTCACAAGAAATTCTTTCAGAACTCAATGCGCAATTGGATTGCCCGTAAATCACGTTCATGTAATTTATTGTGATCGGTGAATGTCAGTCCAGCGCGCAATCCTTGAGTCGTTTGTTTGACCGCATAGTGTGATTCGCTAACGGACTCAACAAATTCGGCCACAGTGGGGGGAGTGGTCGAGGGCGCGCCGCGATCGGGGGTCACTGTCGCTGGCGCGCCCGCTTTATCAAGCGCACGAGAAGCCACACAATGACAATCCCAACGGAGAGTGCAATTGTGAGTGGAATCAGGAAACCGATAAATGTCACGGTGCCGGCAGCAAGATTCACCAGCGCTTGCCATCCGGACGCAATTCCACCCAGAAAGTCAGGAGTGGAACTCGCGGTAGCGCTTTCAGGTGCGATATCGAAGTACACGACGGACATGTCCACCTGGTCCTGTAATTGTGCCCGTTGGGCAACGAGCGAATCCCGCTCTGCGGTCCGTGAGGCTAATTCCGACTCAACGGCAACAAGGTCTGCCACGCTTGCGGCCTGCCTTTGAAGTTCCATCAATTTTTCAATGCTCGTGTTGAGTGCTTCGATCCGAGCATCGAGGTCCGTGACCGCCATGGTGACATCGGACTCAGAGATGCTGAAGTTAGTCCACGTTCCAAGTTGCTTAGCGGACTCAATAAAATTCTCAAGGTCTGAGTTTGGAACTTTAACCGTCATGCTGGCGTATTCCGCGTTCTCACTCGTGCGCAGGTCCTCCTGGATGACGCTTCCACCAAAACTTGTTGTCAGGTCACGGATTTGCTCCACACGCTCGCTAGCGTTGTCAGTGAGCAAACTGATGGAAGCCGTTCTGATTACGACGGTTGCCGACTTCGTATTACCATCAAAGGACATGGAACTTTCTGCCATGAAGTCTGAAGCGCCGACATCACCCATCGACTGGACGGGTGACTCCTGATTCGCGCAACCTGCAAGTGCCATGAATGCCAGTAACGCGATGGCACCCAGTCCGGCAACTGCAACTCGATGCATGCCTCGTAGCGCTCCCATGTGGGCCTCCTCATTGATGAATGATTCATGGCTTTGACGCACCGGATAAAGAGAACGATCGTGCCTTTTCATCACGATTTGGCATCAGGTTCCCCGCCGGGGGCGAAGTGCCGTTGGCTAGAGTTCGGACATGGCCACAATCGAAGCCCTCATTGCCCGTGAAATTCTTGACTCTCGTGGAAACCCCACCGTTGAAGTTGAAGTTCTCCTCGACGATGACACCGTTGCTCGTGCCGCGGTTCCATCTGGCGCTTCGACCGGCGCCTTTGAAGCCGCCGAAAGGCGCGATGGCGAGGCACGTTACGGCGGAAAAGGGGTTCTCCAGGCGGTAGCCGCCGTTGAAGGTGAGATCGCTGACTCGCTCGTGGGACTCGAGGCTGACGATCAGCGCACTGTGGATCAGGTCATGATCGACCTTGACGGCACACCCAATAAGGCTCGCCTCGGCGCCAATGCAATCCTCGGTGCATCGCTCGCTGTTGCCAAGGCGGCAGCCCTCTCGGCTGAACTCCCGCTGTTCAAGTACATCGGTGGACCCAATGCGCACCTGCTGCCCGTGCCAATGATGAATATTCTCAATGGTGGAGCACATGCAGACACCGGCGTTGATATTCAAGAGTTCATGATTGCCCCCATTGGTGCTCCTACATTCTCCGAAGCTTTGCGGCAGGGCACCGAGGTGTATCACGCACTGAAAAGTGTTTTGAAAAAGAATGGCTATTCCACTGGATTGGGTGACGAAGGTGGCTTCGCTCCAGACCTACCCAGCAATCGCGCGGCTTTGGAACTCATTGTGACCGCCATTGAAGGCACAGGCATGAAAGTTGGGGCAGACATTGCGCTGGCACTCGATGTCGCATCAACAGAGTTCTATTCCAATGGTTCCTACACATTTGAGGGTGCCGAGCGCTCATCAGAGTGGATGACCGCTTACTACGAATCCTTACTCGCTGATTTCCCGCTTGTATCCATTGAAGATGCACTTGCCGAGGATGACTGGGCTGGCTGGATCCATGCCACCAATGCAATTGGTGACCGTGTCCAACTTGTTGGCGACGACCTCTTTGTGACCAACCCAGAGCGTCTCGCACGAGGAATCGCTGAGGGTGCGGCCAATGCGCTGCTGGTGAAGGTCAATCAAATTGGGTCCCTGACCGAGACCCTTGATGCGGTTGCCATGGCGACTCGCAGTGGATATGCATCCATGATGTCTCACCGTTCCGGAGAGACCGAAGACACAACAATCGCGGATCTTGCGGTCGCTGTGAATTGTGGTCAAATCAAGACGGGAGCACCTGCCAGAAGTGAACGAGTGGCCAAGTACAACCAGTTGTTGCGCATCGAAGAGGAACTCGGCGATGCCGCTCGCTATGCAGGAAGCGCCGCATTCCCTCGCACATTCGGCACCGCCTAATCTATTTTGTTCAACATTCATGTGACCATTGAGTTATGTCGGTGACCAAGCAATCAAGCGGGAGCGGTTCTTTGACCGGTCGCGCCCTGGCTTTGGTTCTCACCCTCGCCGCGGTGGGGGTGCTGTTGGTGGTCCCCGTTCGCAATTGGTTCGGGCAGCGGGCTGAAATCGCAGAACTTCAAGCTCAGATTGAGGTTTCGTCGGAGAACGTGGCCCAACTCCAATTAGAAAAAGAGCGCTGGGTTGATCCAGCATTCGTTGCCGCTGAAGCACGTCGCCGGCTCCACTTCGTCATGCCCGGGGAAATCGGTTATGTCGCTTTGGGGGCTGATGGTCGACCAGCCGCAGAAACCATCTCCGATCTTGCCGCTGAAAAGGATCCCGCCTGGTATTCCAAGTTGTGGGGTGCGGTGCAAGAAGCCGACGACGCCGTCGAGCCAGCCGGTGAGTAACGGCATTTCGATAGCACCGGCAGACCTGAATGTCATCGAGTTGCAATTGGGTCGGGAACCACGCGGAGTAATTGAAATCTCTGCTCGGTGCGTGTGTTCGAACCCACTCGTGGTTCGCACGCTCCCGCGATTACCTGATGGCACTCCTTTCCCCACCACCTACTACATCACCTGTCCAAAGCTTTCGGGTGCGATTGGCACCCTTGAGAGTTCCGGCCTCATGCGTGAAATGGAGGACTTGCTCGAACTAGACCCAGAGCTGGCCACGGGTTACGCATCCGCGCACGAGGATTATTTAATTGAGAGGAATGCCATTGAGTTCGTCACTGAACTTGATGGGATTTCTGCGGGAGGAATGCCTACCCGGGTTAAGTGTCTCCATGTACTTATTGGCCATTCGCTTGCAAAAGGTCCAGGTGTAAACCCATTAGGGGATTTGGCATTGGAACGCCTGGATCCATTGTGGAGTGTGAACAACTGTGCGCACGGGTAAGCGTGTTGCGGCGATTGATTGCGGGACAAATGCAATCCGACTGTTAATCGCTGAGAAAGGGCATGAATACGCTGTTCCTGTCGACTTGGTGAGGGAAATGCGCACCGTGCGCTTGGGCGAGGGCGTTGATGCAACGGGTGAGTTCAGCTCACCTGCTCTTGCTCGAACATTCCAAGCCTGTGGTGAGTATGCCGAATTGATCCGAGAGCATCAGGTAGAGCAACTTCGATTCATCGCGACATCAGCATCGCGTGATGTGTCAAACCGTGACGAATTTATTCACGGAGTTGAGTCCATACTTGGCGTGCAACCGGAAGTTATCTCTGGTGATGAAGAAGCTCGATTATCTTTTGTTGGGGCGACGAGCGGGTTTGACCCACTCCCGAACGCACCCATACTTGTTGCTGATATCGGCGGCGGTTCAACTGAATTTGTCATGCCTGATTCACAAGGAAAACTAATTGCACGGAGCATCAATGTTGGATGTGTGCGCATGACAGAGCGCTACCTGTTGAGCGATCCACCAACATCACAGGAGGTTGGTCACACGGTCGACACTTTGGTTCGGGAACTTTCTAGAGTCAAGGAAGCTTTACCAACAGACACAGCGCAAACATTTATTGGATTAGCAGGTTCTGTGACAACGATTGCCGCGATGGCCCTAGGGCTTGATAGCTATAACGCTGCCGCTATTCATGGCACGACGTTGAGCCGCGACCAAGTTGAGATTCTCACGGAGCAACTGGTGGCCATGCGCAGGGCTGATCGAGCTCGACTCGGTTTCATGCACCCTGGTCGAGTCGATGTCATTGGCGGGGGTGCCCTAGTCCTCAGGGAAGCGATGCGGGCACTCAACCTTGATGAGGTCTTGGTGAGCGAACACGATCTGCTTGATGGAGTTGTGCTCCATCTCACTCGAGAAAGCTAGAAAAACTCTTCCCAATTCGGGGTCTATGTATACGCTTGCAGTCACTCGAGGGAGAGGAGGCCGCATGGCGATCACCATTAGAGATGTAGCAGAAGCAGCAGGTGTGTCCACTGCCACTGTCTCCCGTGCATTACGTGGCCTGCCCAATGTTGATCAACAGACTCGGGAACGAGTCAAAAGCATTGCTCTCGAAATGGACTACGTCATTTCACCGAGTGCTTCGCGCCTAGCATCTGGTCGCACAGGAAGTATGGCCGTGATCACTCCGTACATTTCACGGTGGTTCTTCTCTGAAGTCATTGCTGGGGCGGAATCAGTTCTGCAAAAAGCTGGTATTGATCTGTTGCTCATTAACGTAGGGGACTATCAAAATGGTCATGCTCGGATCCCGCCGACGCCGCGACTAAAGCGGCGCGTTGATGGAATCCTGATTGTTGCCCTGCCCCCACAAGATCCAGACCTTGAACCGATTCTGAAATTGGACATGCCCTCGGCAATGATTGGTGGCATCGCCCCCGGGGTTGATTGCGTTGCCATCAATGATGCACAAGTGGCACGGTCGGCAACGGAACACTTGGCCGATCTAGGACATATTCGCATTGGTCTGATTGCGGGTGGGCCGGCCGAAGCACGATTCACAGCGGAATCGGAGCGCGAGCGGGGATTTCGTGCGGTGATGAATGAACGTGGGTTGCCTCAGGATCCCATGTTGGAGGTGTTCGGCCGTTTCACCATTGACGGTGGTGAAAAGGCTATGGACGCACTACTCAACCAACCGAATCCCCCCACAGCAGTTTTCGCCATGAGTGATGAAATGGCATTTGGCGCATTGCGTTCGGCGATTTCCCACGGGCTGGTTCCAGGCCGCGATATTTCCATCATCGGAATTGATAACCATCCCATGTCGGAGTACCTGAATTTATCAACGGTTGCACAGCCTGTTAGTGAGCTTGGCATAAGAGCAGCAGAACGGCTGCTGGCTCAAATGGCCATGACCCCAAATTTCCATGCTGATGCCGTGGTGACTGAACTTCCAACCCGATTGATCGTGCGCGGATCAACGGGCACGATTAATTCCTAGGGAGCACTTTTTATGGGTATTGATCAACGGACACAGTCTGACCATCACATTTGGTGGCATAACGCCGCCGTTTATCAGGTGTACCCGCGTTCGTTTTTTGACGGCAATGGCGATGCTTTAGGTGACCTAGTGGGTGTGCAAAACAAGCTTCCTTACTTGGCTGCTCTCGGTGTAGACGCTATTTGGCTCTCCCCGTTTTACCCCAGCCCACAGCATGATTCCGGCTATGACGTTGCGGATCCTCGAGGGGTTGACCCCATGTATGGAACATTGCAGGATGCACAATCACTCATCAATGCCGCCCATGACCATGGATTGAGAATCATGGTTGATTTGGTTCCTAATCACGTTTCCCAGGATCACCCGTGGTTTCAAGCCGCACTAGCGGCTGGGCCCGGTTCACCAGAGCGGGCTCGATTCCATTTTCTGGACACACATAGCGATGAACCGCCCAATAACTGGGTGAGTCTATTTGGCGGACCGGCTTGGACCAGAACGACAAATCCCGACGGGACACCGGGCCAGTGGTACCTCCACGTTTTTGATTCAAGTCAGCCCGATGTGAATTGGACAAATCCTGACGTAGCGGAGGACTGGATACGAACTCTGAGATTTTGGCTGGACATGGGTGTTGATGGATTCCGTGTTGATGTGGCACATGGTTTGGTAAAAGACATGAACTACTCGGATCTCCCGGATCCAGTCGGTTTAACCGAGGCACTTCGGTTTGATCTTGACGATGGCTCACCCGAGATGGCAGCCAAACGGCTCTTAATTGAAAACTCGGGGTTCTTCGATCGTGATGAGTTGCAGGATATTTATGCAACGTGGCGTGCAGTTCTGGATGAATATGCAGGCGATCGAATGGCGGTCAGTGAAGCATGGGTGCCTCCTCACAGGGCTAGTCGCTATGTCTCACCAACATCACTTCACCAAATTTTTGGATTCGATTTCTTGGTGGTCGCTTGGGATGCAGAAATCATGCAGGGGACGATCCTCAAAGCCATGTCTGCCGTTGCTGATGTCAATGCACCGCCCACGTGGGCCCTTTCGAATCACGATTCACCTCGAGTGGTCACCCGCCTCGGGGGCGGGGAAGTGGGCCAGGCACGAGCACGGGCCCTCGCTGTCGTTGCCCATGCCCTGCCCGGGGCTATGTACGTATTCCAAGGCGAAGAACTGGGCCTGGCCGATGCTGACCTGCCAGATTCGGCCAGGCAGGATCCGGTGTTTTCCCGAACAAAGGGCGCGCAGAAGGGTCGCGATGGGGCACGAGTTCCACTGCCGTGGTCCGGTGCTGCGCCGCCATACGGCTTTACCGAGTCCACGACTAACACCTGGTTACCACAACCTGATGATTGGGCGCAGGTGACGGTGGAAGCAGAACTGAGTGACCCCCGCAGCATTCTCAACCTTTATCGAACGACATTGCATGAGCGTCGTGCCGTGACGGGACCCGTGACATTCGTGGATTCTGGCAGCGAGAACGTCATGATTTTTTCCCGCGACTCTGGTTTTCATGTCGCCGTTAACACGGGATCGACACCGTGGGATATCGGAGCGATGTTTCCAAATTGCAGCGTCATGGTCAGTAGCGACATGCAAGTGGGTGGCAAGGAAGAATCCCTACCACCCAATTGCGCAGTTTGGTTTATCGCGTGACGGCTAAGAAATTCGCTCCTGATTTCCTTCGGAGTTGAACACGTAAATTTTTTCAGGATGAACACTGACGCTAGAACCCATGCGTGGTGACTGGAATCCGCGTGAACGTGCAACAAGGTCATTCACACCATCGGGGGTTGTGCCATAAACGAATGTGTCAGCACCCAGCTCTTCAACGAGGGTAACCTCCATGGTGGCACCACTGTCAGCGAGTTGCAGATCCTCGGGACGCACACCAACAAGAACATTCTCCCCTTGTGCTCTAGCCAGAACATCGCGTTCAATTGGAATAACTGTGCCACCAAATTCTGCACCACCTTCAACCTTGCGTGCCGTGATCATGTTCATACTCGGCGAACCAATAAAGGTTGCAACGAAAGCATTTGCTGGCGAATCATAAAGTGCACGAGGTGTGTCAACCTGTTGCAAAATACCGTCCTTGAGCACGGCAACGCGATCACCCATGGTCATGGCTTCCACTTGGTCGTGCGTGACGTAAACAGTTGTTGTTCCTAGGCGGCGTTGTAACGCTGCGATTTGGGTCCGGGTTTGCACACGAAGTTTCGCATCGAGGTTTGACAGGGGTTCATCCATAAGAAAAACTTGTGGTTCGCGAACAATTGCGCGACCCATTGCTACACGCTGGCGCTGTCCACCGGATAGTGCTTTTGGTTTTCTGTCGAGGTACTCGGTGAGATCAAGCAGAGCTGCTGCCTCCTTGACTCGGCGCTCAATGTCGTCCTTGGACACCTTTTGAATTTTCAGAGCGAATGCCATGTTCTCCGCCACCGACATGTGTGGATATAGCGCGTAGTTCTGGAACACCATCGCAATATCGCGATCCTTCGCAGCGAGATTGGTGACATCGCGATCGCCGATATACAGGGTGCCATCGGAAATTGGTTCAAGACCCGCGAGCATGCGCAGACTTGTTGACTTGCCACAGCCCGAAGGGCCCACGAGGACGAGAAACTCGCCCTTTTCAATCGTGAGGTTCAGGTGGCTCACGGCGGGCTTATCGCCGCCGGGGTAGAGCAGGGATACATCATCAAAACGCACTGATTCAGTCATTGTCGTGCCTCTCACCGGCAGGAACGTGCCGGACGATCCGAGTAGGAGGTTGCTCCGAGCAATGGATTCACTCGAATTTTCTATGAATTTGTGGGATAACTCTAACCGCGTGGCACCAATTCTCCAAGGGAATGCACAATCTACTCGTGATATCAAATTGTTAATCGTTACATGGCTCTGTTACATAGATTTGACTTGCATTTGTGGGGGCTTCTGAGGGACGATGGAAGCGTTTACTTTCGCGGGGGATTCATCCCAAGTGGACCCACCAGGATTATGTGATCGTGAACCGAAAACCCGAGTTGGGGACCTCCCTCGACTTCGTGCTCAACAAGGAGAATCCATGACCGCATTGAAGCGGCGCCGTGGAGCAGCAGTTCTCGCCGGCGGTGTAGCAGCAGTGATGTTGCTCGCAGCCTGCTCGAGCGATAGCTCTACAGAAGACAGCGCGACCGAAGACACAGCAAGCGCCAGTGAAGAAGAAACAATGACCGACGAAGGCACGGACGTTGCAGCTGGTTGCGAAGCATACGCACCATACATGGGCAACGAAGGTGCATCAGTCAGCATCTTTACCTCAATCCTGCCTCCGGAGCAGGGTCTATTCGAACAATCGTGGAGCGAGTTCGAGTCCTGCACGGGCATCGACATCGTCTACGAAGGAAGCGATCAGTTCGAAGCACAGCTTCCAACCCGTATCGCTGGCGGAAACGCACCAGACATCGCATTCATCCCACAGCCAGGTTTGCTTGCCAAGCTTGTTGCTGATGGTGGACCAGTTCCTGCATCAGAAGGCACCGTTGCCAACGTTGATCAGTACTGGAACGCAGCATGGAAGAGCTATGGCACTGTCGATGGCACTTTCTACGCAGCCCCACTTGGTTCCAACATGAAGTCCTTCGTGTGGTACTCACCAAAGACATTCGCAGCCAATGGCTACACCGTCCCAACAACTTGGGATGAACTGTGGGCACTCTCCGACCAGATGGTCGCCGATGGCGTTAAGCCATGGTGTGGTGGCATCGAGTCCGGTGGCGCAACAGGTTGGGCAGCAACAGACTGGCTCGAGCAGATCATGCTTCGCATGTACGGTGGCGAGGTCTACGACAAGTGGGTCAACCACGAAATCCTGTTCGATTCACCTGAGGTCACCGCAGCTATGGACGTCCTCGCAGGTTGGATGAAGAACCCTGACTACGTCAACGGTGGCTTCGGCAACGTCCAGACAATCGCGACAACAGCATTCCAGGATGCTGGTGGCCCGATTCTCGCTGGCGAGTGCGGCATGCTTCAGCAGGCTAGCTTCTACGCAAACTTCTGGGGCAACTTCCAAGAAGGAGCAACAGTTGGTGTCGATGGCGATGCATACGCCTTCTACCTCCCCGCAATGGATGACGCAGTTGCTCCGCAGCCCGTCGTCGGTGGTGGCGAGTTCGTAGCAGCGTTCGCTGATCGTCCAGAGGTTGCTGCAGTGCAGACCTACCTCGCATCACCTGAGTTCGCAACCAGCAAGGCATCCCTCGGTACCTGGGTCTCCGCAAACAGCGGTGTCCCATTGGATACCTATGCAGAAGGCTCAATTGATCAGCTCTCGGCTCAGTACTTGACCGACCTGACCGGAACCTTCCGTTTCGATGCATCTGACCTGATGCCAGCAGCAGTTGGTGCAGGTGCAGAGTGGACCGAAATGACTGCATGGTTCGCCGAGGACAAGCCAACGGCTGAAGTACTCAAGGCAATTGATGCTGCTTGGCCTGCTTCCTAATTAGGGCGGATCAACTAACTCAATAAAAAGTTAAACAATTGAAACTGCCGGAGTGACTTAGCAATTTGCTAATAAGCGCTCCGGCAGTTTCAATTTCTGAAACAATTCGCAGGTTGTTGTGAATACAAAGAAGGGATTGTCGTGGAAGAAGTCCTCAACGGATTACCCAAGCTTGGTAGCGCCGCAACCGCTATCGGTTTGTTCCTGGCCGTCCTGTTAATTTTGTTCTTCATCGGTGCTCGCTTCCGCGGACGACTGCAAGGCCCCGTTGCGATTCTAGTTTTCCTTGGACCGGCACTCATCTTGGTGACCATGGGTTTAATCGTCCCCGCATTCAGAACTATTTATGGCAGCACACTTGATGCGAACCAAGAAGAGTTCGTTGGTTTAGACAACTATGCGTGGATTTTTGACACGCAACAAGGTGTTCTTGTAAACACGATTCTCTGGATAGTGATTGCCCCTATTGCATCTACCGCACTCGGGCTCACCCTTGCGTTACTCCTTGACCGCATGCGCAGAGAGTCCGTTGCCAAAAGTTTGATCTTCATGCCCATGGCAATCTCATTCGTGGGTGCCAGCATTATCTGGGGGCTCATGTACGAGTACCGGGATCCCGCCAAAGAACAGGTTGGTTTGCTCAGCCAGGTTGTTATGTGGTTGGGAGTCGACGATCCCCCCAACTGGATTTTGTGGCAACCTTTTAACAACTACTTACTCATGGTCATCATGGTCTGGATCCAGGTTGGTTTTGCCATGGTCGTTCTTTCTGCTGCAATCAAGAACATTCCCGCTGACGTTGTTGAGGCTGCCGAACTTGACGGCGCGGTGGGATGGAAACTTTTCAGCCGCGTCACAATCCCCATGATTCGAGCGACCTTGATCGTTGTTCTCACCACAATCATGATCGCGGTTCTCAAGATCTTTGACATTGTTCGAACCATGACCAACGGAAACTTTGGCACGCAGGTGGTCGCTAACGAGATGTACGCCCAATCATTTGTCCAGTTCAATCAAGGTCATGGAAATGCCTTAGCGGTTGTCCTGTTCATCGGGGTGGTGCCGTTGATCATCTACAACGTGGTTCAACTGCGAAAGGAGCGTGCAATCCGATGAGCGTTGAAGCCCCGGAGTTTGTCATCCTTCCAGAACCCGAAGAAGGCAAAGGCAGCGTCACTGAAGCTGCCCGTCGCAAGTTGAGTAGCCCGTGGGCTGTTCTCGTTGTAGTGATCATCACAGTGCTGTGGACCATTCCAACGGTTGGTTTGCTCATCACGTCATTCCGCCCGGCGGCAGATGCGCAGAACACAGGATGGTGGACCTTCTTCCGTAACCCTGCGGTCACGTTTTCCAACTACGCAGAAGTAATCACTGGCGGGAGCAACGCGGCCATTGGTATTACGCCGTATTTCTTCAACTCGTTTGCCATTGCAATCCCGGCGGCAATTTTTCCACTGGTTCTTGCCAGCATGGCCGCCTACGCCATCGCCTGGGTGCCGTTTAAGGGATCAACACTTATTTTCTTCGGCATCTTTGCTCTGCAGGTCGTTCCTTTGCAGATGGCCCTCTTGCCGTTACTGCAGATGTTCAACCTTGGGTGGAGCATCGGAGACATTCCCATCTTCCCCGATCTGAACAAGCCAGGATCCAATCAGTCGCTGTTGGCTGGCACGTATATCCCACTCTGGATTGCGCACACCATGTTTGCTTTACCACTGGCCATATTCTTGCTACATAACTTCATGGCACAACTTCCTCGTGATCTCATGGAAGCTGCACGTGTTGATGGTGCAGGACATTTCCTGATCTTCCGCAAAATCGTTCTTCCGCTTTCCGTGCCGGCTATCGCGTCTTTTGCGATCTTCCAATTCCTGTGGGTGTGGAACGACCTTCTTGTGGCCATCACCTTCGCGGGTGGTACTCCCAACGTCGCACCTGTGACGAGTTATTTGGCCAACCTCAAAGGCACCTATGGTGCGCAATTGCACCTGACAACTGCGGGTGCATTTATCGCCATCATTGTTCCGTTGATTGTCTTCTTCTCTCTGCAAAGATTCTTTGTCCGAGGGCTTCTTGCCGGTTCTGTCAAGGGCTAATTTCAATGGGTAACGTTGCGCCATGACATCCCATGCGCGCAGTTTTGACGGACTAGACATTCCAGCCGATTTTGAGCTCGGTGTCGCAACATCGTCGTGGCAAATAGAGGGCGATGTTGCCGGTCGTGGTTCGTGTAACTGGGATGAATTCAGTGCGATTCCAGGCAAAATTATCGATGGCGCTACAGGAGAGCCGGCCTGTGATCATGTCCATCGACTGGAAGAAGACCTTGACCTCTTGGCATGGCTCGGTGTTGACACCTATCGGTTCTCCATCAGTTGGGCTCGGGTTATTCCCGGTGGAGTAGGTGAGCTGTCCCAATCCGGGCTTGACTTTTACGACAGGCTTGTTAACGGGCTGATCAAGCGGGGAATCAAACCAGTTCCAACGTTGTTTCACTGGGACACTCCGTCCGAGTTAGAGCACAAAGGTGGTTGGTCCAACAGGCAAACGGCATATGACTTTGCGCAATATGCTCGCGCGATGGCGAATCACTTTGGTGATCGCATTGATCAGTGGGCAACACTCAATGAGCCATGGTGTTCAGCATTCCTTGGCTACTGCGCTGGCTATTTCGCACCGGGTCGAACTGAGGAGGGCGTGTCGCTTGAAGCGGCTTACAACCTAATCCTTGGCCACGGCCTCGCTGTGAATGCAATGCGTGAAGTGGGGGCGACAAACATCGGGATTGTTCTCAACATCATTCCGTGCGTTGCAGACACTTCAGACATGGAAGCGCAAACTCGCCATATCGATGGAATGCAAAACAGAATTTTTCTCGACCTGTTAGCTGGCAATGGTGTTGGTGCCGAAATTCGCCAGTCCTGCTCATCGATAACAAATTGGGCATTCGTTCGCGATGAAGACAATGCTGTTCTCAGCACGCCGCTCGATTGGGTGGGGGAGAATTACTACACAATTAATCGCATTGCAGCCGCAGGTGCAAGTGACATTGTTGCCATTGGTCAGGACACCAGCATGTTTCCAGCCTGCCCTCCGGTGAGCTTCAAGCCTCGCGGTGAGTTGACCGACATGGGCTGGGAAATAGTGCCCGAGGGCCTGCTCATGGCGCTGCAGCAAATTGCGCAAGCTCTACCAGGTGTGCCCATCTGGGTCTGTGAAAACGGCATGGCAGCTCCAGATGACCTTGACGACCAGGGTCGAATCGCCTACCTCAGGTCGCATATTGCTCAAGCAGTTGCCGCCCGCGATCATGGCATCGATATTCGGGGGTACTTTGCATGGAGCCTGATGGACAACCTGGAATGGGCATCTGGTTGGACCAAAAAGTTTGGAATGGTCAGGGTCAACCCTGAAACGGGTGAGCGCACCCCCAAAGCCAGTGCGCATTGGTACAAAGAACTCTTGGCCTAGCGGGGCGTAGAGCCTGAGGGGTCCTTTGTAGGGTTAGCAGGCGCAGCGCACTGGTTTACATGGTCCCCGTAGTCCAACCGGTAGAGACACCCGGCTTAAACCCGGCACAGTATGGGTTCGAATCCCATCGGGGACACCATGACAACAATATTAAAATTTACGTTATCAGTTTTTTCTTGATAAATTGAAGCCATGAACACCATTGGTAAGTTTGGCCACAAAACAATCTCGGTTGTCGCAGCAATTGCATGTATTGCAATTTTCGGTGTCTCTGGATGTTCTTCTGATTCAGCAGATACTCAAGTTCCAGAGGCCTCGGGAGATGCCATGGTGGCAGTAGATGATCCGAATGAGGAATTTCGCATGAGCCTGATCGGTGAAGGACTTACCGTTGAGCAAGCAGGAGAAGAGTCAGAGCGGGCTGGTTACTCTTGGCGCGTTGGCGAGATCGATGGCGAGCCTCAAGCGGTCACAATGGATTACCGGGAAGACAGGTTGACTTTTACCGTTGAGGGCGGAATCGTTACGGACGCGGTCTGGGGCTAGCGCCCTTGGCATGTATTGCACTTTCGGGTTATCATCGTCGTATGCAGTCATCAAACCCCATTCTCAAGCGATATGAAAAGCCAACAAAGTCTGGAGCCGGCTTTGCCTACGATGAAGGTAAGTCCGCGTACTCATCTGCGACGGGATCCGGTGCCGCCACTTCCCTTGTGACATCACCGGCTGCCGGTGGTCCTACGGACACCGAATTTGCCACCGTCACGGCAGGCGGAGGGGCACGTCTGACCTTCAATGATGTGATTGTCAAGAGTGCGGTTCTCTTTGCCATCACGGTGGCCATGGCATTCATTGGTTGGGCTCTCGTGCCATCCATGCCCATGGTGCTGTGGATCGGCCTGATTGGTGCACTGGTCTTTGGACTGACAAATGCGTTCAAGAAAGTAGTTTCGCCCGCGCTGGTCATGCTTTATGCGGCATTTGCTGGCCTGATGCTTGGGTCAGTGAGTTGGGCATACAACCAACTTGCACTCGCACAAGATTATGAAGGCCTAGTGGGTCAAGCAGTCATTGGCACATTGACCGCTTTTGGTGTCATGTTGTTCCTCTACGGAACGGGAATCGTCAAGGTCAACGGCAAGTTCATGCGGATCTTTTTTGCTGCCATGATCAGCTACGCAATCATCGCTGTTGCATCCCTTATTGGCGCACTGTTTGGTGTTGGTGGCGGCTGGGGCTTCTATGGTGTGGGCACTTGGGGTCTTCTCCTGTGTGCTGCAGGGGTTCTTCTTGCATCCTTCGCCTTGATGCTGGACTTCGAGGCAATCAAGCAAGGGCTTGCCATGGGTCTACCTGAGCGTGAGTCTTGGAGGCTGTCATTTGGTCTCTTGGTCACGCTCGTCTGGCTTTACCTTGAGATTCTGCGCTTCCTTGCGATCTTTGCCGGGCGCGACTGATCTTTCAAGGAAGTGCTCTGCGTAGTTGCGTGAGCAGTTCAAAGGCTTGTTCATCGGCGGGACTCGGTGGCGTGGACAGGTAGTCGCGAGTGACCACGATGAGTTGTGCTGCAACGGCGCTATTTCCCACCTCGGGAAGTTGAGTTTCAACGGGCGGTTTTTCAGTGCCTACACTTTGTGACATCGAAAATATTTCGTTTGCACATGTATGGACTAAATTCTTGGTGGCCTCGAGACGGACGCCGTTTAGGCCCGTTAAGCGTGTGGTGATTCGGTCTAACTCGCGTGCAATGTCATCCCTGAAGTTCTCCACCCATGAAGCATATTCACCCGTTTTCCTGAGGGGACCTAGTGGGAAAATTTCGCAATAGCCGAGACGCATTATTAGTGGGTGGGTTCTTGGCCGCAAGATGCGCGAATAGGGAGCACCTTTAGAGTAAGCACGTGCAGATTCATGATTCAGTCATTGACCTAATTGGCAACACGCCGCTCGTCCGCCTCAACAAAGTCACTCAGGGAATTGTCCCCGAAGGTGTGATTGTTGCGGCCAAGGTTGAGTACGTGAACCCCGGCGGTTCCGTAAAGGATCGAATCGCTGAGCGCATGATCGATGCAGCTGAGAAGGATGGGTCACTGCAGCCAGGCGGCACGATAGTTGAGCCAACAAGCGGTAACACCGGTGTTGGACTAGCCATGGTGGCTCAGCAGCGCGGATATAAGTGCATTTTTGTGTGCCCAGACAAAGTCTCTGAAGATAAGCGCAATGTTCTTCGCGCCTATGGCGCCGAAGTGGTTGTGTGTCCCACTGCGGTTGACCCTGAAGATCCACGCTCTTACTACAGCGTCAGTGATCGACTGTCCAATGAACCTGGTGCATGGAAGCCGGACCAGTATTCCAACCCAAATAATCCCCGGTCACATTACGAAACAACGGGACCAGAAATCTGGGAACAAACCGATGGAAAGATCACGCACTTTGTTGCAGGTGTTGGCACAGGTGGAACCATTTCCGGCACAGGCCGTTACTTGAAAGAGGCGAGTAACGGTGCTGTGAAGGTAATTGGCGCTGATCCTGAAGGATCGGTGTATTCCGGCGGCACCGGTCGCCCCTATCTCGTCGAGGGCGTGGGCGAAGACTTCTGGCCAAGTGCCTATGACGCAGAAATTGCCGATGAAATCATCGCAGTGTCAGATAAGGACTCATTCGACATGACTCGTCGCATGGCTCGTGAAGAGGGCCTACTTGTCGGTGGATCATGTGGCATGGCCGTCGTCGCCGCGCTTCGCGTTGCGGCCAAGGCGGAGCCAGGCTCAATCGTTATTGTGTTGCTGCCCGATTCAGGGCGTGGCTACCTCTCCAAGGTGTTCAACGACGAATGGCTGTCCACCTATGGATTCTTGCAGGCCGACACAGACCGCACTATCGGAGACGTTCTTCGGTCAAAATCTGTGAGCGGTGGCATCCCTGACCTGATTCACACGCATCCGACGGAGTCAGTCGCCGACGCCGTAGCAATTTTGCGTGAATATGGCGTCTCGCAGATCCCCGTTGTTCGCGCGGAGCCGCCCGTAATGACGGCAGAAGTTTCCGGTGCTGTTATTGAGCGCGATGTCCTTGACGCATTATTCACAGGCAAAGCGCACCTTGCGGATTCAGTTGAGTCTGTGATGTCTGCACCACTTCCCATGGTTGGGGCGGGAGAGTCGGTGTCCACGGCAATGGACGCGTTACAAACATCTGATGCGCTCATGGTTGTCGACGACGGAAAGCCCACCGGAGTGATTACCCGACAGGATGTATTGGCGTACCTGTCCGAGTAGGTGCTCCGATATTAGTTAGATCGCTGGCAGGGCAATGCCGGTTTTTGCGTGGCACCGGTACCCATTGGGGTTCTTGTAAAGGTATTGCTGGTGTGATTCCTGCGCGAGGTAGTAGGTAAATTCACTCGCCGGTGCAATTTCAGTCGTAATGCTTCCATAACCTCGCTCAGCAAGAACAACGCCATAACTGGCGGCGGTTGCAAGAGCTAGTTCCTCTTGCTCTGGTGTCGTCCAGAAAATCGCGGAACGATACTGAGAACCAATGTCATTTCCCTGGCGCATACCTTGGGTGGGATCATGGTTTTCCCAAAAGATTCGCAAGATTTCTAATGTTGAAATTATCGATGGATCATAAACAACTAACGTGGTCTCGGTATGGCCGGTGAGGCCGGTGCAGGTTTCCTCATAGGTCGGGTGCGGGGTTATTCCTCCCATGAAACCAACGCTCGTGCCCACGACGCCAGGGGTTTGCCAATAGATCTCTTCAACACCCCAATAGCACCCTGCTCCGAGGTAGATGCTCAAGCAGCCACCTGGCCACGGCCCCTCCAAAGCAGATCCAAAAATAGCGTGCAATTCACCTGCGGGAAGCGGACGAGAGTCGCGGCCGGGGAGTGCGTTTTCTCGCGTGGGCATTTTCGGTTTTCCAAACATGACATGAGCCTAAACCGGATTGAGCGGATCGGCATAGGCTGTCACCATGGAAGCAGTGAACATTGACGGATTCAACACGCGAGCAATTCATGCAGGCCAGGAGCCAGACCCACTAACGGGTGCAGTGGTTCCCCCGATCTACCAAGTCTCAACGTACGCTCAGGACGGCGTCGGTGGCTTGCGTGGAGGATATGAATACTCGCGAAGCGCGAATCCGACGAGAACGGCATTGCAGGAGTGCATGGCTGCCCTGGAGGCACCCGGAATCGACACTGCACGTGCCATGGCATTTGCCTCTGGCCTAGCCGCCGAAGACACACTTATTCGCACGGTGCTCAAGCCCGGAGATCATGCTGTTCTTCCCAACGATGCCTATGGTGGCACCTATCGACTGTTCAAGAAGGTTGCCGAGCCTTGGGGGATCCAGACCACACCTGCCGATATCACGAACCCTGAAGCAATCGCTGCCGCTATTGCACCCAACACAAAATTAGTGTGGATTGAGACTCCAACAAATCCATTGCTCAACGTTGGTGACATTGCGGCCATAGCCGAGGTTGCCCACGCAAAGGGCGCATTGTTAGTTGTTGATAACACCTTTGCATCTCCATACCTGCAACAGCCGCTCTTGCTCGGAGCAGACGTAGTCATCCACAGCACCACCAAATACCTCGGTGGTCACAGCGATGTCGTTGGTGGAGCCCTCGTGGTGAAAGATGCCGAGCTTGCAGAGCAACTGGCGTATCACCAGAATGCAATGGGTGCGATTGCCGGCCCATTTGACTCGTGGTTGGTACTTCGTGGAATAAAGACATTGGGCGTTCGCATGGACCGTCACAACTCCAATGCACATGATGTCGTGAACTTCCTCACTGCGCATGACGGTGTAAGCGCAGTGTTGTGGCCAGGCCTTGAGAGTCACCCCAACCATGATGTTGCCAAGAAGCAGATGAGCGGCTTTGGGGGCATGGTCTCCTTCCGTGTCAAGAAGGGTGAGCAAGCAGCTCTTGATATCTGCGCCAACACCACAGTCTTCACTCTCGGTGAGTCCTTGGGCGGAGTTGAATCCCTCATTGAGCATCCGGGCCGCATGACTCACGCGTCGGTTGCGGGAAGTCCCCTTGAGGTTCCAAGTGATCTAGTTCGACTCAGCGTTGGAATTGAAAACTCTGAGGACATCATCGCTGACTTGGAAAAAGCGATGACCCAGGCACTCGGCTAGGCAAATACTGGCTGAATTGGTCACTGAGGACTCGGATCTCGCGACATCATGCAGGGGATTCACCGGGCCCCTAGCAACATTGGTGGGGGGAGCTAATTAATTGCTGACGATTGTGGGAGTTGAATTGAATCGGCCACCCGACATGTGTCGCCCGAACAGGTGCTCAGTTGCATGAGTTGGGCAGACAAACTCGCCACGAGGAGTGGGTCCGCACTCTTGATCAGGTTGACCATTTCAAATGGGTCATTTTCACGGTTATAGAGAGTTCGAGTGCCGTCGGCGTATTCAACGTAGAGCCACTTCGGTGTTCGAAGGGCGAAAAATTGCGGCGGGGCATTCTTTTGATAGTCGGGATCATCCGGTGTTGAAATTCCGAGGCTCTCTGACAGGGCTGCATCGCGCCAATTAGAGGGAGTCTCACCGGCAGGCAGGAAGCCCATGATGGAGCGCCCATCCACCCAGTTGGGCGCGGACGTACCAAGAACTTCAGAAAATGTTGGAGCCAGATCGATGGTGCTTGTCATCTCATTGACTGTGGAGCCCGCGGGAACTCCGGGGCCAATAACGATCATTGGCACCACGGTGTCACTGGCGTAAGGAGTCCGCTTTCCTTTGAACATTCGACGTTCGCCCATGTGGTACCCGTTGTCCGCTGTCACAACAACAAGAGTGTTCTTGTCCTTGCCTGTTGCCTTCAGCATCGCCATTAACGCTTGGACCGAGTCCGCCACGGACTCAGCGGATTTGGCCCGCTTTCGCCATTGCTTGTCAACGTTCGCGAGCTGTGTGGCATTGAGCAGGCGATTACCGCTCATCCAGGCAGGCTCGTCAATGCCGTATGTGTTGTAAAGCGGCGTTCGTGGAGCGATGGTGCCACCTTGTTTGTTGAAGTTTCGCCGGGCAACAGGAGCTGGCCTGTGGGGGCTGTAGGTGGATAACTCGAGAAAGAACGGTTCTTGTGCGGTCCTAATGAAATTTGCAGCCTTATTGGTGATTACATCGTTAAGAAAATCTTGAGGCTCTTTGCCATAGGGCTTTAACTTCCCATTCTCATTGAGAACGTAGTTGTAACCGGTGTATGAATCACCGCGCGAGATCGGTACTGCCCATTCGTCCCAACCTGGTGGGACGTAGGTTGCCTGACTCGGCTTTTCTGGATAGTCATTTAAGTATTTCCCGTACAACGCGGTTGTCACGCCAGCATTGGACAACCACACGGGAAGACAGTCTTTTTCCTCGCCGCGTTTGCGGAAAGTGGGCCAACCGCCGCCGGTTTCGGAGATATTTGAAATTACTTTGTGGTTATGAATGTATTGACCGCGAAGAATCGAAACTCGGGATGGGCAACACAGTGAATCAGTCACGGTGTGGTTGGTAAAAGTCATGCCTTGATCGCGGAGGGCAACCATGCGAGGGAGTTGATTGAACAGGTTCCAATCAAGGTCATCGGCCAAGATGAAGACAACATTCTGCACGTCAGAAAGTGATGGGCCGGTGTTGACGCCATCCGCGGCTACTTCGGTGAGAGGGTTTTCCAGTGAACTAGATGATTCTGACGGGTCATCGATGGAATCTGCTTGTGCGGGAGTGGAACGCGTCGAGCCCACGAAAAAGATCGTTCCGGTCACCACGAGTGTGAGGGTTGTTCCAATTGCTACAACAGTGTTGAGCCACCTGCGTGGAGTGCGCGGGACAGGCGCAATCTCAGGCACGGAATTTGACGAATCACTCACGCATTGGCTCTTTCTGGTTCGCTATTGTGAAAATGCTCTGTCAGAGCGCGGGAAGGGTAACCACGACAGCGTACGTCATCAGATTCAGGCGTGGGACAACCCCATGCCTCAGGTCAAGCATCATCTTGAGTTTTTGAGACCCCATGTTTAACCAAAGTCTCAGGCATGCGAAGCACGAGGAGGATCGGAATGAGCGCCAAAGCCGCACCCACGGCAAATGCCCAGTTGAAGTCGAAGAGGTCCACTAATAGCCCGGCAATGAGTGGTCCGATGATGGCCCCAACATCGCTCATCATTTGGAAGGTGGCCACGACAATGCCGCCCTTCTTGCCACCCATCACGTCGCCGACCACCGCAGACGGTGCCGACCCCAGGAAGGCGGCACCAAAACCCTGCATGGCCATCGACAACAGGAACAGGACGGTGCCGGCGACTGCAGCGGTGCCGAGGCCATTCACGGCGATATCCGACAGCGTCAAAATGATCATTCCGATGGCCGTTGCCGTGCTCCCAAAGAGCAGAGCTTTGCGGCGTCCCTGGGTGTCAGCCATGCGACCAGCAGGAAGCAACACAAGAGCTTGAACGGCCGCAGCTGCAAGAAAACCGAAGCCAGAAAGTGATGCCCCACGTTGCAGAGCTTCAACGACAAAGAGCGGAACCACTGAGCTTCTCAATCCAAAGGAAACAAAGCCTGCAATCAAGTTCGTGCCGAGTGCAGCCTGATAGGCCTTACTGCTCAGTGCAGTGCGCAATTCCTGCAGTTTGCCCGCTTGGCCTTGTGAAACTCGTTCTTCGCGCTCGTGCAACTGAGCACGACTCAGAAAAACGAGTGTGACGAGCGCTGCGATAAACAGTGATCCGGCATAAACAAAGAATGGAGCGCGGATGGAAATCGCAACAACGATCCCACCAACTGCCGGACCCGCGACTCCACCCAAGAGAAAGCCGCCTTGAAATGCGCTGGCCGCGCGACCTCGCTGGTTGGAATCAACCACACGCAGCAGAAGTGCCATTGCTGAGACGGTAAACATGGAAGACCCGATACCGCCAATACCTCTAAATGCAATCAGTTGCAGGTAGGTCTGTGAAAACCCTGCGATGGCACTTGACGTTGCAACAATGAGCAGACCACTGGTGAGCACGATTCGTTCACCCATCCGGTCAACCAAACCACCGGCAATCGGAGCGAAGATGAAACGCATAAGTGCAAATGAGGAAATGACGGCGCTGGCCTGAAGCGCATTGACATCAAATGTTTTGGCAAAAATAGGCAGAGCAGGGGCCAGGATTCCAAAACCAATTGCAACGAAGAATGCAATGGCTGAGAGGACCGCTACCTCTTTGGGTAGGCCGTGCAGCAGTGGCGTTCGGCGCATTGCCCCGCCCAGACGCCGGGTACGAGAACGCTGAGCGGATGCGCCTTGTTCCGCTGGCCCCTGATTTGACACGCATCGCCCCATGTTTATAGGAGGAAGAGTTTCCTCACACCAAAGTTGGACTCTACTGATCTCTCTATCCACAGGTGAGGACCGCCTCTGTCGGGAAAAGCGGTGTGAGCGGCAAGATAGTGGCATGGCATCAACCCAGGAGGAGAAGCCCGGCAGCGGTGCACTCGTGGACCGGTGGCGCTCACAGGTGTATAGCGCTGAGGACCAATTCTCACAACTCCTCAATAGGGGTGGAGTCGTGGACTTCTTTGGAAGTTCACTGGATGTGCCCCTTCAACGTCGATTTGGTGAGATTGCAAGTGTGCGTGAGTACGTCACGTCGGTGCATGAGCAAGTGCTGGCCCATTTCCCGGATATCGCATGTCCCAATGTTCGGGCGCGAAATGGAACTACTCAGGCGCATTATGAATTTTCCACTGCGACTATTGCCGTCCCGGTCAATGATCAATGGGCACTGCGGGAAAGCGTGATTTTGCATGAATGGGCGCACCACCTGACTGCTTTCACGTGCGCCAGCCCAGTCCAAGCACATGGTCCTGAATTTGTGGCCAATATGGTGGCACTCGTTGAAATAATCTTGGGGGAGTCAGCGGCATTGCTGTTACGTGCCGGGTACCAAGCTGCGCAGGTTCCCATCTCAGTGGTGGATGCCGCGAAGTGAAGTTAGAACGGATTGCTGCGCTGCTGGCAAAAGCTGAGCGGACGGACAATGCGGCAGAAGCAGATGCTTACTTGTCCAAGGCGCAAATGCTGGCAACCTTGGCCAGCATCGATCTAGCCACAGCTCGGGGACATACACAGAGCAAAGAGTCCTCGGTGCCCGTGAGCAGAACCGTGACAATCGGGGAGAAAGGCAAAAGGGCCAACACTCACTTGGTGAATCTGTTTGTCACCATCGCCCACACAAACTCGGCTCAGGTCGATGTTGCGCGCGATTCCACTTATGTCATCAGCTACGGCATGGCAGGTGATCTTGATTCAATCGAAACACTCTTCGCTTCCCTTGCTGTTCAGATGACCGGTCACGCCAATGTCTACGTGAGTGCAGGAAAGTGGCGCGGTGAAAGTTTCGACGGACGCGTTCGGGTTAACGGTCGATATCGACGCCGCACAGTCGAATTTACGGCCCAAACTGCTCGAGCTGCCTTCTACCGGGCATACATTGCAAGGATCGGTGAACGTTTACAGGAAGCTCGCGAGCATGCCATCCACGAAAATGACGAGGCATCAAAGAATTCATCGAAAATATCTGGAGCCCTGGTGCTCGCAGATCGCGAAAAAACCATTGCCGCATTTCATCGATCGACTTCTCAGGCGCGTGGAAGATGGGGTGGGTATAGCGGGGTGGCCTCCGCAAATGCAGGCTCAGCGGGGAGCGCAGGGCGTTCTGCGGCTTCCAGGGCACGACTCGCGGAGCAAGCAAGTATTGCGGGTCAGCGAGGTCAATTGCCGCGCGCCTGACATGATTCTGTGGTGGACCAGAAAGTAACGCTCGCAGACATTAAGCAGGCCAGAGAAGTTATTAAGCCTGTGGTCAATTCGTTCCCAGTTGCTAATGCTCGTTGGTTGACCGAACTCGTTGGAGGGCCCGTTTATCTGGTTCCAGAAAATCTCCAACGCGCGGGCTCGTTCAAGATTCGTGGTGCATATAACAGGCTCTCACGATTATCACCAGAAGAAAAGGTGCGCGGAGTGGTGGCGGCGAGTGCCGGCAACCATGCCCAGGGCGTTGCGCTGGCCGCACAGGTGCTTGGCATTAACGCCACAATTTTCATGCCGCTTGGCGCGACAATTCCTAAAGTCAAAGCAACTCAGGGCTATGGTGCCCACGTTGAATTTGCTGGCCACTCAATCGATGAAGCACTTGTCTCTGCACAGGAATTCGCTGATCGCACTGGTGCGATTCTGATTCATCCGTTCAACCACCAAGACATCGTTGCCGGTCAAGGAACGCTAGGCCTTGAGATCCTAGAAAAAATCCCCGATGTTCAGACCGTTGTTGTCTGCACCGGCGGCGGCGGTTTGCTCGCAGGCGTTGCGTTGGCCATCAAGTCGATCCGCCCCGATGTCACAGTGGTCGGTGTGCAAGCAGAAGGTGCGGCGGCGTATCCGCCATCACTTGAAGCGGGGGAACCTATTGCCCTCACTTCCATGACGACCATGGCTGACGGGATCGCCGTTGGACGACCGGGTGATATCCCATTTGCAATCATTCAAGAGTATGTGGATCAAATCATGACAGTGAGTGAAGAACAATTGTCTTACGCGGCGCTATCCGTACTGGAGCGCGCGAAGCTAATTGTTGAGCCCGCGGGTGCCGCGGCAACGGCGGCTGTCATGGCGCATCCCGAGCAATTCACTCCTCCTGTTGCAGTAGTGCTTTCAGGTGGAAACGTTGATCCACTGCTCCTGTTGCGCATCATTCGTCACGGCATGACCGCTGGAGGGCGTTACCTGACCATGAGAGTTCAAGTGCCTGATGCTCCGGGGAGTCTGGCCGCGGTTCTTGAGGCGGTTCAAAGTAAGTCGGCCAACGTTGTTGAAGTTGATCACAACAGAATTGACCCGCAACTGGGTGTGGACGAGGTTGAAATAGTCCTACAGGTGGAAACGCGCGGGCGTGAGCATGCGGATCTTGTTTTAGAGGCAGTGCGCGAAAGTGGTTTCAACGTCACTGAGTTATAGGCAACTTTGGTCGATAGAATTCGACCATGGCTCAAGATGATGCAGTTCATGCCGAAGGCTTGGTCAAGACCTTTGGCGATGTCAAAGCACTTGATGGTTTAGACCTCGTGGTTCCTAGAGGCCAAGTTGTCGGGCTTCTGGGGCCAAATGGCTCAGGCAAGACCACAACAGTGCGAATTCTTGCAACCTTGTTAAAGCCAACAGCGGGTCAAGCTTTTGTGAACGGGTATGACGTGACGAAGCAATCTGATGAAGTCCGACACAGCATCGGCCTGACGGGACAGTATGCCGCAGTCGATGAATTCCTCACCGGTCGTGAGAACTTAAAAATGTTTGGAGATCTTTATCATCTGACGCCTAAGTACGTTAAAGAGCGCTCAGAAGAATTACTCAGCTGGTTTGATCTAGTTGATGCCGCTGATCGCCCGGCCAAAACATATTCAGGTGGAATGCGCCGGCGGCTTGATTTGGCTTCAAGTTTGATTGCAAAACCCAGCATTCTTTTTCTCGATGAACCGACCACCGGACTTGACCCACGATCGCGGCTTGGCCTGTGGGGGGTCATTGAGAGTCTTGTGGCTGAAGGCACCACGGTGTTGTTGACCACCCAGTACCTCGAGGAAGCCGATAAGTTGGCCAATGACATTGTGGTGATTGATCATGGCAAGGTCATTGCTCATGGCACCGCAGAGAATCTGAAGGATCAAATTGGTGGTGACAGGCTCGAGGTGACTCTTGTCGATCCGCACAAAATGTCCGATGCGCAGGCTGCGCTGGCCCCTATTTTTGGGTCGGATTCCTTGATCAACGAATCGAACCTATCTGGGCCTGTCAGCGGAGGCTCGAAGGTACTCGTTGAAGCAGTGCGGGCACTTGACTTTGCCGGCATTGAAATCGCTGACTTAGCATTGAGGCGCCCCACCTTGGACGATGTATTTCTTTCACTCACCGGACACGGCGCAGAAGATGAAACGCCTGCGCCGACTAGCTCACGATCACGAAGGGGACGCCGATGAGTTCAACCATGGGAACCCTGCGCACATCCACGCCCGAGGCAATGTCTAGGCCGATACTGGGCTGGACACTGCATGACTCGCTAGTCATCGCACGCACCACGATCCTTGCGTCCTTCAGAATCCCTGAAGCTATGTTTTTTCAGCTCATTCAACCGGTTATCTTCGTGCTCCTTTTTGCCTACGTTTTCGGCGGCGCCATCCCCATCCCTGGAGCCGAGCCAGGCTCGGCGGCGGATGCCAGCTTGTATCGTCAGTATTTGATGCCGGGAATTTTCGGTCAGACGGTGGCTTTCGCCGCAGCGGCGAGCACTGTCGGGTTGGCCGAAGCAATGCAAAAAGGCATCATCGATAGATACCGAGCCCTGCCAATGTCGCAGTCCGCAGCACTCATTGGAAACACATTTGCCAATGCGATTCGGCAAATTATGGTTCTAACAGTTCTGAGTATTACCGGGTTCATTGTTGGTTGGCGAATCAACGATGGCATCCTCAACGCCATTTATGCTTATCTCTTATTGCTGCTTTTCGCCTATACAGTGACTTGGGTTGGCGCGTTCATTGGTCTGTCCGTGCCAAATACCGAAACGGCAAACACTGCAGGACTCGTATGGCTTTTTCCATTGACATTCCTGTCCAATGCCTTTGTGCCACTGGACGGGTTGCCGACTGTACTGCGCGCTTTTGCGGCCTACAACCCAATATCCTCGCTGGTGTTGTCGACGCGCGAGTTATTTGGAAATCCCACGGGATACCCACCTGGTGTTGAGCCCGAGTACTGGTCACTACAAAACCCAGTTCTTTATACGGTCATTTCCTGCGCGGTCGTGATCGGCATATTTGCGCCACTGGCAATCAGGAAATACCGGAGTGCTAGTAGGCGCTAGTTCTTCCTATTAGGCGTAATCCTCGACGTTAAGAATCTCAACCTGCATTTGTTTCCCATTGGCAAGTTCATAACTTGTGGAGTCTCCAACGCGTTTGCCAAGGACTGCAGCACCAAGCGGTGAAGTGGGTGAGTACACATCAATGGATGCGTGCGCCGCTTCTTCGCGGGAGCCAAGGAGAAAGGTCTCTTCCTCATCAAAGTTGACAAGACGAACTGTTATTACCTTGCCGTGCGAGACTTCATCGGGCGCAGCATCTGGGACACCAATTTGTGCATTCTCGAGTAGTTGCTTGAGTTGTCGCACACGCGCCTCATTTTTGCCTTGTTCTTCCCGTGCCGCGTGGTACCCACCATTTTCTTTGAGGTCGCCTTCTTCGCGGGCAGCCTCGATGCGTTTGGTGATTTCAACGCGCTTGGATCCTTGGCGCTCTTCGAGCTCAGCGCTTAAACGGTCATGAGCTTCTTGAGTCAGCCAGGTAACTTCAGTCATGGTGAAACCCTAGTACGGAATCTAAATTACTGAAACTTCATTCTGACCACGGCTGAATAGGCGGTGCAACGCCCGCCGGAAATTGTGGACCAGGGACTCGGGTGGGATCTCCCCGTGAAACGCACGTTAAAACCTCAGCAGTGTAGGCGGGAGCCAATGTGCGTAGTTGATATGTCAACTGGTTGTAGTCCGAACCGCTAGGAACATCCACTTCGGCGTATCCCACATCAATTCGGTTCTTGTCCTGGGCCCGCAATACGCAGGTGACCGCTAGATCTGCAGGTTTACGCACCTCAAAATTGATATCTACTTTTTCAGGCGAGCTTGCGTCCCATGCCAACAGGCGAAACTGAATATTCTTTTGAGCAAGTGAAAATGTGACGAACATGATGGCGATAATGAAAATGGAGATGGCGCCACCGACAAGGATGTTCCGCATTATGGGGCGCCGATTCATGCCGTATCTCTCCTGCATGGCTGGAGAGAGTTGATCCTTTCGAAAGGGACTCGCCATAGAGGCAGACTAGTGAAGTGAGAGACTTGGTCCGTGCATGAGATGGAAAATGTTGATTCACTGCGGTTGATGGCGGTTCACGCTCATCCAGATGATGAGTCCAGCAAAGGTGCGGCGGTCACTGCTCGCTACGTAGCCGAAGGTGTTCAAGTCATGGTCGTGACATGCACGGGTGGTGAGCGGGGCGATGTCCTCAACCCAGCCGCGCAACAGCGAGTTGATGAACTCGGCATCCATGAAGTTCGACGCCAAGAGATGGCAGATGCTGCACAAATATTGGGTGTTCAACATGAGTGGCTTGGTTTTATGGACTCAGGTTTCACCGAGGGTGAGCCCCTGCCCGATGATGCTTTTGCACTGGTTCCACTTGAGGTGAGCGTCCCACCGCTCGTGAGGCTCATTAGAGAGTTTCGCCCACAGGTCGTTACGACTTATGACGAAAATGGGGGATACCCGCATCCCGATCACATTCAGACGCACGTCGTGACCATGGCTGCAGTGGAGCAGGCAGCAAATCCTGATTTATATCCAGACTTTGGACCCGCATTTCAGGTTCTCAAGGTCTATTACAATCAGCAGTTTCACAAAGAGAGAGTTGTTGCCCTACATCAAACTCTCATCGAGGCTGACATCGAGTCACCATATGAAGAGTGGTTAAAGAACTGGGAAGACAAGCCTGACGATGCTGATCGGATCACCACGAAGGTCCATGCTGCAGACTTTTTTCATATTCGAGATTCCGCACTTAAGGCACACGCCACTCAAATTGAGCCGGACGGTCGCTGGTTTGCCGTCTCACTTGATCTGCAGAAATCTGCTTGGCCCACTGAAGATTTTCAGAGGGCAATCAGTCACGTAGATGCTCCTGAACAAGAAGATGATCTCTTTGCGGGAATTCGCTAGGTAACGAGGCACAACAAAAAGCCCTGCTCAACAGATAAAGGATTACCATGGAAACAGAGCCAGACCTTCAAACCATCATTGATGGCGCAGGGCCGATCGCGGGCTTATTTGTATTACTTGTTGGCATCGCACTTGTCCTATTGTGGCTCAACATGAATCGTCAGATGAAGCGCATCAACCCTGAGTTGCCCAAAGGAAAGAATGAACTGCGGGTAGAGCAGGAGTTTGCGGATATCTCTGAAGACAAAGAATCTGATGAGAAGCCGGAATAGGTATCTCAATGAGTTTCTCAAGCCGGTCAGCATCGTTGTTGCCCTGCTTCTCGTAGGGGTTTGTGTCCTCTTCTTCTTTTTAGGAAAATGGCAATGGGATAGAACCCAGAATATTCTCAATGCTGAGCGCGCCGCTGCCGCCGCAGTAATCCCAGCTCCGGATGTCCTTGGCCCGGACCTTGACCCATCTGATTTTGGTCGCACTGTCGTTGCCCGTGGGTTTTATGACGAATCCCATGTGGCACGCATTGGTAATCGACTTTCGGGTGGCGGTGACAATGCGAATGCTGGACAGTGGATTGTTAATGATTTTGAGTTGGACACGGGCGAACATGTTGCGGTTTTGCGCGGATGGGTCCCTTCGGATGGAAGTTACTCAACTCCGAGCGGGGAGGTTGAACTTCGAGCCATTGTCCAGCCCAATGAAGCCTTCTATGAGGGCTCGAATCAAAGAAATGGTGTTTACGCTGTGATTGACTCCGCTGTCTTTTCGAGTGAGTGGGGTGTCGCGCTCTCCGACGGATTCCTGGTTGTCGAATCGGAATTTCCCGCGTCCCCTGATGCGCCGAAAGTTGTTCCACCCACGATTCAGACGGCCGAAGTTGCCTTTCCTCTCCAGAACTTTTTTTATGCTATCCAGTGGTGGATCTTTGCCTTGTTTGCGGTCGCCCTTTATGTTCGCTGGATCATGGTCTCAGGTAGGCAAAAAGAGATTCGCTAGATTTGCCCCATGATCCAAGTTATGGGTGAGGCTCTCATTGACATCATTGTGAGTACAGAGGGGGAAGTTGACTCAGTTGTCGGTGGCGGACCACTCAACACAGCTCGCACCATTGCTCGCTTGGGTCACGAGGTTGAATTCATTGGCGGAATCTCGCAAGATGCATTTGGTCGCCGCATTCAACGCCTGTTGGAAGCTGATGGAGTCAAACAGGCAATAGTCCGTCTCTTGCCGGAACCATCAACTTTGGCCATTGCGTCACTCGATGAAACTGGCGCTGCCACATATCGATTCATGACGGACAACACCGCCGCAAGTTCCGTGTCCGTTGACATGGCGCTGGAGGCACTCAACGTTAACGCTCGAGCAATTCACATTGGCACGCTCGCATTAGTTCTCACCCCACTGACCGACGCTGTATGTGCGGTCACCAATGCCCTTGGCGCTGATCAAATCCTGATGGTTGATCCCAATGCGCGTCCGAGCGTGATGGCCGACTCTCGAATTTTTGATGAAACGGTAAAGCATGTGTTGAATCGAGCGAACATCATCAAGGTAAGCGGAGATGATCTTGCGTTCATGTCACCCAGCGTGGACTCACATCGAGCCGCTCAGGATTTGCATAACCAAACGGGCGCAATTGTGCTCTTCACGGATGGCGCCCAAGCATTGAACGTTTTTGTGGGCGGTGCCAAGGAAATTGTTGCCGTGCCACCTGTTGAGGTCGTTGACACCGTGGGTGCGGGTGATTCTTTCAGTGGCGGGTTCCTTGTCTTTTGGGCTCAGAATGATTATGTGCAGTCGGATCTTGCATCCATGGAAAAGGTACTCGCTGCAACTGAATTTGGCATCAAGGTCGCGGGGTTAACATGTCAGCGAGCGGGTGCCCAGCCTCCCTTCGCGCATGAACTCTGATCTATATAGAGTCTCTGCATGAATAAGATTCCCAGCGCACTTCTTGCCTTCCGAATTATGGCTTGGGTGACTGGTGTCGTCCTGGCAAGTGCAACCATATGGGCGCTACTCGGCTATCTCCTTTGGGGTTACGCAGATGACGGTGGCAAACCGGGTCTTTACAGTTTGCTGTGGGTTGCGCACGGCTGGCTCTATTTTGCCTACCTCATTGCTGCTGTGAATTTAGCATTCTTGCTGCGCTTTCCCATTCTGAAGACCGTCGCATTGCTTCTCGCTGGAACAATTCCTTTTGCTTCATTTTATGCCGATTTTGTCATGCATCGTTATGTGCGAAATTTGCCGCAGACTAAGGCAGACACCAGTCAATAGGTTCTTGACCGCGTGAGACCAAAATTGCATTCGTGCGGCTAAATGGTCGCGACCCAAAGAATCCCTTGCGCGCCGATAGTGGGCTTGGGTGGGAACCCCAAACTACTGGTGCTTGTCCCACACGAGGCAATAACTTTTGTGCGGGCTTTCCCCACAAGATGAAGACGGGCGGTAATACCGTGTGGGCAAGCAATGCTGAGATGACTGCTTCGGTGAACTCTTCCCAGCCGTGACCGTGATGTGATCCTGAGGCACCTGCTTGAACCGTCAGGACACGATTGAGCAGGAGCACTCCTTGAGTGGCCCACGGGCGGAGGTCTCCCGTTGTTGGAGTTGGGCAGCCCAGATCTGTGGAGAGCTCTTGAAAGATATTGGACAAACTTCGTGGAATTCGAACACTGGGCTCAACGCTGAAAGCCAGACCGTGGGCATCGCCCGGGGTGGGATATGGATCTTGTCCCACGACAACAACCTTGACCGAGCTGATCGGTTGAGAAAATGCACGCAAAACTTGATCACGCGGAGGCAAGCAGGTTCTGCCAACTTCATTTTCATAATCAATAAAGGACTCGATCGCTTCCAGTTTGTCCAGGTGGTCGGTGAGTGCGAGCTTCCATGTTGGATCGAGTTGACTGACAAAAGGGTTTGGCATTAGTCCAAACTCACCCCCGCTACTTCGATGGCCTTAACGCTTGTCCACACTCGAGACCCGACCTGAAGGTCCATGGAGCTCAGTGACGCTGGCGTTATCGTCGCCGAGAGAGTAACCGCACCCCGAATGACAAGCCGCACTCGATCGAGAGTTTGCTGAATGTCACTAACCTCACCGGCCCAGACGTTGCGGGGACTTCCCTCCGGCATGGTCAAGTGAACAGAGACCGTATCTGGCCGAATAATGGCTGCTGCCGACCCAGAAAGTTGGGAATTATCCGTGGAGATGAATTCTCCGGTTGGGGTCGCAATAACTCCGTTAGTCGCTGTACCTCTTATGAGTGTTACACCCATTAAGGTCGCTGCGTAATCGGTTCGCGGCGATTGAGCTATTTCGCTAGGAGTGCCCACTTGTGTGATCTGGCCATTTTCCAAGATTGCGATTTTGTCTGCGAGCAGCAACGCATCGAGGGGGTTGTGGGTCACGATGATCGCCGAACCCTGAAACCTTTTGAGATGTTTTCCCAGTTCGTTGCGAACATGGCCTGCGGTGACGGCATCAAGTGCGGAAAGGGGTTCGTCCAAGAGCAAGGCGTCAGGACTCGTAACCACTGCTCGGGCGAGGGCAACTCGTTGGGCTTGGCCGCCCGATAATTCAGCGGGGCGCCTTCGGGCGAGATTCACAAGGTCAAATTGGGCGAGAATGGCATCAGTGCTCTCGCGAGCTTGGGCTTTTGAGACCCCACGACTACGGGGACCGAAAGCAACGTTCGCGGAAACCGAGAGGTGGGGGAATAGTGCATAGTTTTGGAACACAACACCAATATTGCGGTTGTTAGCTGGAATAAAGCAATGCGCCGCCGGTGAGTCAAGCACCTGTCCGCCGATTTTGATCTCGCCCGAGGTGATTGAGATTAGCCCCGAAATCGACTGAAGTGCGGTACTTTTACCCGCGCCATTAGGACCAACAAGCGCTAACACCTCACCGGGAGCAACCGATAATTTGCAATCCAGTTGAAATTCATTTCGGTCAACTATGAAGTCAGCACTCAAGCCTTGGTTCGTCATGTCAGACCTGACTTTATGAATCTATCGCGCATTCCAAAAAGAGCAGCGAATGCAATTAAGAGCATGACAACACTCAACGAAATTGCCTGTTCGCGATCTATTTCGAGTGTGGAATAAACGGCAAGTGGCAGTGTTTGAGTAACACCAGGAAAGTTGCCAGCAAAAGTCAGGGTTGCCCCGAATTCTCCGAGGGCCCTGGCCCAGGTGAGCAACGCACCTGCGGCCAATGCAGGTGCGATGAGAGGTAGTTGTATCCGAATAAATATGCGCATGCGAGAAGCCCCGAGTGTGCTCGCAGCACGTTCATAATCTTTGGAAAGTGAGCGCAAGGCACTTTCAACAGTAATTATCAAGAAAGGCATCGCAACAAATGTTTGTGCAAGGACGACGCCTGTCGTGGCAAACGGCAATTGAACGCCGAACCAGTCGTAGAGATAGGAACCAACTATGCCTCGGCGGCCGAATGCCATCAAGAGTGCGACACCGCCGACTACTGGTGGAAGCACGAGGGGAATAAGAACCAAAACCCGCACAAAGGAAAGCCCTCGCATGTGCGAACGCGCCAAAATCAGAGCGAGTGGAACACCCAGCAATATTGCGATGAGCGTTGCAGACACAGATGTGACGATGGAAAGGCGGATTGCCTCGAGTGACTTGGGTGTGCTCAGAAGCGCAGGGAAATCGGACCAAGTGACCGAACCCAAGAGCGAGAGAAGGGGAAGGCCCAAGAAAGCAATAGCTACAAAACCCAGTGCCATGAGAATTTTGGGAGACTGATCTATTGCCAGATTGCGAGGCTTCACGGTGACATGAATCCTTCAGATTGGAGGACGTCAACACCGGTAGGGCCTAAAAAAAAGTCCAAAAATTCCTGGGCAGCGCTCTGACTATTGGAGTCTTTGATCACTGCAATTTGATAGTCGGTCGTGACATTGAATTCAGGGGGGATGGGGAATGCCATGACTTCAGTCCCAGCAGCAAGCGCGTCGGTGACATAGACAATTCCCGCATCGGCTTCATCGGTTATTACTTTATTGAGAACATATGTAACGTCTGGTTCTAAGGACACGATATTTGCCGTCATACCTGCTTTACTCATGAATTTTTGTGCAGCCGCGCCGCAGGGAGCACTCTCGGTACACACCACCGTGGACACATTTTGAATTGATTTGTAGTCCTTTACCTGACCCGTATTTAGTGCGGGAGCTATCACGATCAATTGATTGCGAGCAAAAGTTTTCGGTGACTCTACAAGGTTTAAAATTTGATTCATCGAGAATGTGGACGCAGATGCGAAAATATCGACAGGAGCGCCTGCGGCGATCTGCTCCGCAAGCGCACCACTGCCGCCAAAGTTCACTTTAATTTCAACGTCCGGGTGTTCTGCTTCAAATTGTTCTGCCAGGGAGGTAATTGCTGTGTTCAGCGATGCGGCAGCGGAGATGGTCACGGACGTACTTATGGCAGGGACTGAATCATTCGTTGTTGAACACGCGGACACCATCACTGCAGAGAATGCAGACACAAGGCCCAGTGGGAGAAATGGGCGTTTATTAAACAATGTCGATCACGACATTCGTGGCCTTAACCGTGGCGGCCGCAGGAACCCCGACTTCAAGTTTTAATTCATCCGCGGCTTCTCGTGACATGAGTGAAATGACGCGATGTGGGCCCGCCTGGATTTCAACAAGTGCCATTACGCCGTCTCGCTCCACGCGGGTAACGATCCCCGGGAACCGATTTCGAGCACTTTGCTGTGGAGCGTCGGGGTCCTCGATTCGGCTTTCACTCAGTACTGCGGCTACATCGGCACCATGAACTTCTGTGCGACCGCCGTCGGGATGGCGCGCCCTTAATCGCCCTGCATCGATCCAGCGGCGTACCGTGTCTTGGCTCACTCCGAGTAGTTCGGCGGCCGTAGAAACCCGCAAGTACGTCATTTATTGACCATATTGGCTGCATTTGCGTTTGTCAATTCCGATTTATGAGGCAAATGCTGCTGGGATTGCTGCCCATAGACGAGTAGCGCATGGTGTGCCAAGACCCGTTTAACGAGTTATGGTGAACATAGGTATTCGTGAGGCGGAGGTGAGTGACATGGTGTGGGTGTGGGCAGTAGTTGCGGCAGTCGCTCTCGGACTGGAGTTAGTCACGGCAACCTTTTACCTCGGCCTAGTGGCCGTGGGTGCCGTTGCAGGAGTTATCGCAGCAGCGGTTGGTGCTCCGGTGCTCGTGCAAGGTGGTGTTGTCGCGAGTGTTTCCCTCGCTGGAATTCTGTTTGTGCGACCTGTTGCCGCTCGGCATATGCACCGCATGCCCATGCTTTCCAGAACAGGTGTGGACGCACTAAAAGGCATGGAAGCCGTCACCATGACCGAAATCAACAGTTCCGATGGTCGCATCAGATTGAACGGGGAAGTGTGGAGCTCTCGATTGGATCGAGACTTGAGCGATGAAGTAATTCCTGCGGGTGCACGCGTTTGTGTTTCTCGAATAGACGGTGCAACCGCACTGGTCTACCCACTCGACTATTAAATACTCGATCAGCAATTCAGAAGGAGAAGTTCATGGACGCCATAGGTCTCATCATCGGAGTAGTAATCGGGCTCGCAATTGTTTTCGTTCTGATCTCACGAACCGTGGTGATTGTGAATCAAGCAAGTACTGCAATCGTTGAACGCCTCGGGCGATATCAGCGCACCCTCACACCAGGCTTGTCCATATTGATTCCACTGGTCGATCGGATTCGTGAGCGCGTCGACATGCGGGAGCAGGTAGCTTCTTTCCCTCCTCAACCGGTCATTACCGAGGATAACTTGGTAGTTTCCATTGACACCGTTGTCTATTTTCAGGTCACGGACCCAAAGTCGGCGACTTATGAGATCTCCAGTTTTATTCTTGGTATCGAACAGTTAACCGTTACCACCTTGCGCAATGTCATTGGCTCCATGGATTTGGAAGAGACTCTTACTTCGCGCGACTCAATCAATGGACAATTGCGGGGCGTCCTCGATGAAGCTACGGGCCGCTGGGGAATTCGCGTCAATCGGGTTGAACTCAAGGCCATTGATCCACCCCATTCGGTCCAAGAATCGATGGAGAAGCAGCTCAAGGCAGAGCGTGAACGACGTGCTGCAATTCTTACGGCAGAGGGCCAAAAACAGAGCGCCATCTTGACGGCTGAAGGCGAAAAGCAGAGCGCCATACTGACGGCTGAGGGTTTCGCCGCCGCTGAAGTTGTTCGAGCCGAAGCTGAAGCCCGTGCTGAAATCATCCGAGCAGATGGTGAAGCCGTCGCATTGGAAAAAATCTATGAAGCGATCCATAATGCCAATCCCAGTGCCGCAGCCCTTGCTCATCGATATTTAGAGACTTTGCCTGGAATTGCTCAAGGTGATGCCAATAAAGTGTGGGTTATCCCTAGTGAACTAACCGGAGCCATGGAGACCTTGAGCAAGGGATTTACCAAAGGTTAGAAGATTATGAGCAGCGCTATGCCAATTACAACGACAGCGAGGCCAACGAGCCAGTTTCTCAACATGTGTGGCTGAGATTCACCTGCTTTTTGATTCTCGATGTGAGAGAGGGCATCGTTGTGGCTGATCGCGTTGTCCATCATGTTCTTGGCGTCATCAAACATGTTTCCTCCGGGTACTCGGCCAGATACAGGTAGTTCCCTCAGCATAGTTGTAACGACTGCAAGGTATACCTGACGTGCGCGCCAAACCCACTGCTGTGATGATTGAGGCGTGACAAATCGGTTATCAGAATCAACCAGCCCGTATCTGCTTCAGCATGCAGAAAATCCCGTGGATTGGTGGGAGTGGTGCCCTGAGGCATTTGACCAGGCTCGAGCGCGCAATGTGCCCATATTTTTGAGTATTGGGTATTCCGCATGCCATTGGTGTCATGTCATGGCTCATGAGTCATTTGAGGATTCTGAAATCGCTCAATTCATGAATGACAACTTTGTCAATATCAAGGTTGATCGGGAAGAACGACCAGACATTGACTCTATTTACATGGAAGCCACCGTTGCCCTAACAGGACACGGTGGGTGGCCCATGTCGGTATTTCTGGACCACGAAGGCAGACCATTCTTTGCCGGAACGTATTTTCCCCCGCAACCGCACCACGGGTTGCCGAGTTTTCCCCAGGTGTTGGAATCAATCTCAACGACATGGAATCAAAGCAAAGAAAGTATCGAATCGGCAGGTTCGCGGATTATCGATGCATTGGAATCACGTAGACCTCCCATGTCCTATTCCGATATTGCATCTATGGATTCAACCAAGCTCACCGAATTCCTTCGAGGGGCTGTTACCACTCTGAGCAAGAGCTTTGACGCAACCAATGGTGGTTTTGAAGGTGCACCCAAATTCCCCCCTTCAATGATCCTCGAATTCCTCATTCGGATGTCGACTGATGAATCCGTGGGAACCAACGCATTACACATGGCCTCACGCACGCTTGAAGCCATGGCCCGTGGTGGCATCTATGACCAACTTGGTGGCGGCTTCGCTCGATATAGCGTTGATGGCCAGTGGGTCGTTCCTCATTTTGAAAAGATGCTTTATGACAACGCGTTACTTATCCGTGTTTACGCACACTGGTGGCGCCTGACAGGCAGCAAAGTGGCAGAAAGGATTGTTCACGAGAGTATTAATTTCCTTCTCAGTGAAATGCGTACGCCTGAGGGAGCCTTTGCTGCGGCATTGGATGCCGACAGCGATGGCGAAGAGGGAAAGTTTTATGCCTGGACACCGGCCGAACTGATTGCGGTGCTCGGTGAATCAGAGGGCACAGCCGCTGCCGCACTTTTTCAAGTGACCGAACATGGCACTTTTGAGCATGGTAAGTCAACATTGCAGTTGCTCAACGACCCGAATGATTGGACGCAATGGAGCGACTGGCGTTCGCTACTGTTCAATGCACGCGCTCAGCGTGTTTACCCCGGTCGCGATGACAAAGTGGTAGCGGCCTGGAATGGTTTAACCATTGCGGCTCTGGCCGATGCAGGTGCAATCTTTGGAAACGAAGAATGGATTGAGGCAGCCCGCAGCGCTGCAGATCTGGTCATCAGTGTTCACATGGGAAGCGATAGGCGTGCAGACTATTTGGCACGTACTTCACGCGATGGCAAGGTTGGTTCCAGTGCGGGAGTTTTAGACGACTACGCCAATATGTCTGAAGGTTTGATTTCTCTCTACGAGGCCACGGGGGAATCTGAGTGGCTTGAATTGGCGCGGACCTTGGCGTACTCGGCAGTTGCGCACTTTGCCGACAACAGCGGTGGCTTCTATGACACCGCGGATGACGCCCAGAAACTTATTCGCCGTCCCCGCGAGTTCACTGATAACGCTGAGCCGTCCGGCTGGTTTGCGCTAGCGAATTGCCTCGTCCGCTTGTCGGGGCTGGGCGGGACGAACGCAAGTGAAATGCGATCTTTGGCCGAGAGTGGACTCTCGGTAGTGCCCAAATTCGCGCTTTCCTCACCTCGGGCTGTGGGATGGGGGCTTGTCGCACTGTGGTCCCTCGCCCAAGGACCTTGGGAACTGGTGATTTCTGGTCCGAGCTCGCGAGAATTTGCAGGCATAGGTGCTCGGTCACCGTTGGCGCCGGAAATCCTCTGGGAAGAGGGAGCTGAGAGCGGCGCTCAGGTGTGCAAATTCAGCGTCTGTGAGTTACCAACCAAGGATCCGGGTGTCTTGGCAAAATTCCTCAAAACTCGAGCGACTCTTTAAATTTATAAAGATTTTTTTGTTTTTGTTACCAAATTCTTGGCATATTAGGTCTAACTTTCTTCACCCACTCCACTGTCTGTGATGATGCTCCCACGCGATTGGGAGGTCGACTGTGGCTGAATTTGGAAACGCAGAACAGATTCTTGTGGGCGAGGGCGATAGCGACTACGAGAGATACCTAAGAACCCCAGAGCTATTGTCACTTCAGCCCGAGCCAGATTCCTGGGTTCACCGAGATGAACTGTTGTTCACCGTGACTCATCAATCCTCTGAGTTGTGGCTAAAACTGGCGGTGTCAGAGATTGAGTATTCCCTCGAGAAAATCAGGGAGCGAAACTTTGCTGCCGCCGTTCGGCTCCTCAAGCGAGTTAACTCGTGTATTGCCTATTGCACCCAACAGTTGGGCATCCTTGAGCAATTGACCCCTTGGGAGTATCAAAAGGTTCGCCTCGCTCTAGGTCACGGCTCCGGTTTTGATTCACCCGGATTCAGAGCGATTCGTCGCGTCATTCCTCGTTTGGGATTCGAATTTGACAATGCACTCAAGTCCGAGGCAATTTCATTGGAAGAGCTATTTATCGACTTTGAAAATCACGAAGGACTTTTTCAACTCGCTGAAGCTTTGATCGACGTGGACGAATTGCTCATGGCCTGGAGGGCAGTGCATTTTCGGGTGGTCGAGAGAACTATTGGACTTGAGGTCAAAGGGACGCAGGGAACTCCGGTTGAAGTTGTTGGAGGTATAAGGGATAAACAAGCCTTCCCAGACCTTTGGCAGGTACGAAGTGAATTGACACGTAGAGCAGACAAAGAACTGCGCACCGATTAATGAGCGTGGTTAATGAGTTGTATTAATGAGTGATTTCCAGCAATGAGATAGTTGTTCCGTGGACGAACTTGATTGGGCGATTCTGGGAGAACTTCAACGAGATGCCCGCCTCTCACACAGTCAGTTGGCCAAAAGGGTGCATTCGACCTCTCCGACTGTTTCATCTCGGGTCCGCAAATTAGAAGAGTCAGGTGTTATTGCCGGTTACTCTGCGCATCTTGATGCAGACAGAGCAGGCTGGCCCGTCATGGCATTTGTCCGATTAGCATGCTACGGGGAGTCGTGCATTCTCAACGACCCAAGCGCCCAGGAGCGCCCGGAAATCCTAGAGATCCATCGTGTGGTTGGCCGTGAGTGCTGCATTGTCAAAGTGCGAGCCGTGAATACCGCGCATTTTGAGGCGGTCATTGATCTATTGGCCAATTACAGTCCGCCTCTGAGCACGATGGTGCTCTCCTCGCCCCTGCAGTGGAGCGGACTCACTCCTCCGAGTGGTTTACCCACCTTCGACTCCCTGACAGAGTAATCTCTTCACGTGGGCTTAAAGGATCTGGTTTACGGCGCTTATGAGCGCAGACTGGCTACTCAAATCCCACTCGATCGCATTCCGCGCCACGTTGGTGTCATTCTTGACGGAAATAGACGTTGGGCAAGTGCTCAGGGGTCTACCTCGACTCAGGGACATGAGGCTGGTGCCGCAAAGATAATTGACTTCCTCGGCTGGTGTGATGATGCCGGAGTTGAGGTTGTCACCCTGTGGCTTTTGTCGACCGATAATCTCTCGAGACCTGAACCTGAGCTCGATCAGTTAATGACCATCATTGAAACCACTGTAGGAAACCTGGTGGGCCAAGGGCGTTGGCGACTGCATCCAGTTGGCGCTCTAGATCTGCTGCCCTCGCGGACCGCAACCGTGCTCAAGGAGGCCGCGGAAGCGACAGCGGAAATTGACGGTTCGTTGGTGAACATCGCTGTGGGGTACGGAGGAAGGCGTGAGGTTGTTGATGCCGTTCGATCTCTCCTAGCAGATCACGCGACTCAAGGAACCACACTGGATGAACTTGCATCTCTGCTCAACGCTGAACACATCGCCGAGCACCTGTACACAAAAGGACAACCCGACCCTGATTTAGTTATTCGAACATCAGGCGAACAGCGACTGTCAGGCTTTCTGCTTTGGCAAAGTGCTCACTCTGAATTCTATTTTTGTGAGGCCTATTGGCCTGACTTTCGACATGTTGATTTCCTGCGTGCAATTCGCACATTTGCCGAACGAAACAGAAGATACGGTGTCTGAGCTTCTGGCATGAACAATCTCGACGACAACATCATGGATGCCAATGCCGAATCGGCACTGAGGCATCCCATCTCGATGGTTCTCATTCTTGCTGTCATGGCAGGAGCCATGGATGCTGTCGACTTCCGTCTCTATGGCGTCTTTACTGCCAATCAGGCGGGAAATCTGGTCTTATTCTGGGCGCGCCTCGCTTCCAATCCCGGCGAGGCGGCGCTGTCGCTCTTTTCCCTATTGGGATGTGCACTGGGAATCGCGGCGGTCATTATTTTGCGATTCAAGTTTCCCTTTTTTGTTACGCCCCAGGGTTCGCGGACTTTGCTCTATGTAGCTGCGGTTTTTCTTGTTGTAACGGCGACGGTTGGCGCCATGGTGTCCCAGCCGTTGCAAGAGGTGGATAACAATCAATTGCCCATTGGTTCAGGCGATTGGTGGGCAGGTGCATTGTCAACCAGCACCTCTGCCATGTCCTTGGCAATCCTCGGAACTATTTTCATCATGATTGGTAAGAGTCGCGTTCACATAATCTCGGGTACAGGTCCGTTCATTGATGCAGTGCGGTTTTCCGTGGCTCGCTCCTTAACAGGGGATGAATCTTGGAATGCGAAAATCAAAACAGTTATCTTTTTTCCAATAGCTTGGTCATTGGGGGCAGCCATTGCCTCTCTGTCGCCCGTGCACAGAGGAACCATTGCAATTACGTGCGCGGTCATGGTTTGTTTAACTGCACTTATTTCGCGGCGTGTCGAGGCTGACTCGTAACAATTGCGCCATAGCGTTTACCCCGTTAGCAATGCGAGAATTTTTAAATGCTGAATTCGTAGACGCCCCACCTGGCTCACGAAAGGCCAGTAGGCAAGTTGAACCGGTGGGCCGGTGAGGAGTATGTATCGTGCCCCAAAAAGAATCGCGTCGCACCTATATTTTGGATACCTCAGTACTTCTCTCTGATCCCCACGCATTGAAGCGATTTGATGAACACGACGTTGTGCTGCCCGTTGTGGTGGTTACCGAGTTGGAAGCTAAACGCAGTCATCCCGAGCTCGGTTATTTCGCGCGTCAGGCACTGCGATTATTGGACGATATTCGGATAGAACACGGACGACTTGATGCCCCAATGCCTATCGGTGAAGCAGGCGGGACACTGCGCATCGAACTTAATCACACGGATGTTGAGGCATTACCCAGTGGTTTGCGTCTAGGTGACAACGACACCAAGATTTTGGCGCTGGCCAAGAATCTGGCCAATGAAGGTGCGAATGTCGTTTTGGTGAGCAAAGACCTCCCCATGCGCGTGAAAGCCAGTTCTGTTGGGCTGATTGCTGAGGAATATCGCGCGGAGCTAGTTCTCGAGTCCGGCTACACAGGAATGGCTGAGATCACTATCAATATCGCCGACCTTGATGCACTCTATGAAGAGGGTGTGATCGAACATGATGCCGCATTTGATTACCCATGCCACGGGGGTCTGGTGTTGCTCAGCGACAGGGGGAGTGCACTCGCGCGAGTGACACCTGACAAGAAGCTGAGGTTGGTTCGGGGTGATCGCGAAGCATTCGGTCTCCACGGGCGTAGTGCCGAGCAACGTATTGCCTTGGACATTTTGCTTGATCCTGAAGTGGGAATCGTGTCCTTGGGAGGACGGGCAGGCACGGGTAAAAGTGCCCTAGCGTTGTGTGCAGGCCTCGAATCCGTCATGGAACGCAGAGCTCATCGAAAAGTAATTGTTTTTCGTCCGCTTTATGCGGTCGGTGGTCAAGAATTGGGTTATCTCCCAGGGTCTGAAAATGAAAAGATGTCGCCCTGGGGTCAAGCTGTCTATGACACACTCGGCGCTATTGCAACGCAGGAAGTTGTCGATGAAATCACCGACAGAGGCATGCTCGAGGTTTTGCCACTGACACATATTCGTGGTCGGAGCTTGCATGATGCCTTCGTTATCGTCGAGGAAGCCCAGTCCCTGGAGCGAAATGTACTGCTCACCGTGCTCTCCCGGATTGGAAGTGATTCACGCGTGGTACTCACGCATGACATCGCGCAGCGTGACAATCTCAGGGTGGGTCGCTTTGACGGAGTCGTCGCCGTGGTGGAGAAACTTAAGGGTCATCCACTGTTCGCACACATCACTCTGACTCGCAGTGAGCGGTCTGAAATTGCCGCATTAGTCACCGAATTGCTTGAGGATGGGCATCAATAACGCTTCATTAATCTATGTGATCTGGATCACAAATAGGGTCCGAGGTTAGGGGGATCCCCCCGTGAGCACGCTCTCGAAATTCTGCGAGTGAGATGTCCCACCCTGTTGTAATGTGACTTTTTGGACCAAATCATGCAACCTAGGACTGGAAATTCCACAGACTTTATGAGGTTTTCAATGCAAAAGATAACGAGGCTGAGCGCTGCTGCGCTCGCATTCTCGCTACTTCTTGCACCGGTGGTTCAGGCGCAGGCAGATGAACTAGCGCCAGACACGCCCGCCGAGGCCACCACGGAGCTTCCTGCTGAAGATATCCCGGTCAATGATTCTGAGATCCCTGTGGGTGATGAAGGAAATAACCCTGAAGACGCCGGGTCCAAGCAGTTAAGAATCGCCACTGAGACTTTTCATGCATTTGGTTCCCCGCAGTCCAGTGACCTCAAGGGCTTTATGCCTAGCCTCTATCAAGGCAAATGGTTTATGCCCAACAAAGAAGAGCGCAGAAAATGTATTGCCAAGCGCGAGGGACACAATAACTACAAATCAGTCAGCGCGGGCGGTCTGTATCGCGGTACGTATCAGTTCTCGAAAGCACTCGCACGCGGTGCAGCGTGGATGATGCAAAAAGAGGTCAGGAATGAAATGGGTCAATCGGGTGTTGAGTTAGTCCAAGAACTCCGCAAGACCCCCATGAATCAGTGGAACAGGTACTGGCAGGATCGAGCGTTCTGGACGATCTGGCGCAAGGGGGCAGGTTCAAATCATTGGTCAGGCGGACATCGATCCTGTTAACAGGAGTTTATTGTGGGGGACCTACCGGAATTTGGGCCGCAATGGGTCGCAAGGTCTCGGCAAAGAAATCATTGCCTTTGTCATCCACAACTAGGAATGCAGGAAAATTCTCGACTTCGATTTTCCAAACCGCCTCCATGCCAAGTTCAGCGAAATCCAACACATCGACTTTGGTGATGTTGTCCTGCGCTAGGCGCGCGGCAGGGCCACCAATAGATCCAAGGTAGAAGCCACCATTTTCTTGGCATGCCCGGGTCACGGCCGAGCTTCGATTCCCTTTCGCCAACATGACCATGGATCCACCCGCCTTTTGAAACTGATCGACATAGCTATCCATGCGTCCTGCCGTTGTCGGCCCAAAGGAGCCTGACGCCATTCCCTCAGGTGTCTTAGCGGGCCCTGCATAGTAGACGGGGTAGTCGCGCAGATACTGGGGCATTGGCTCACCGCGGTCCAGCATCTCCTTGATTCGTGCATGTGCCAAATCCCTAGCAACGACGAGAGATCCGGTGAGTGAAAGCCTGCTGCGAATGGGAAGTTTGCTGAGTGTTTCGCGGATCTCAGACATGGGGCGGTTGAGGTCGATGGCAATGACGTCGTCATCGAGGTGTTCATCGGTAATTTCAGGCAGGTAGTGAGCTGGCTCGGTCTCAAGTTGCTCCAGAAAGGCTCCGTCGGGGGTAATTTTTGCTTTTGCCTGACGGTCAGCAGAACATGACACCGCAATGGCAACGGGACACGACGCACCATGACGCGGTAAGCGAATAACTCGAACATCGTGACAGAAGTACTTGCCGCCAAACTGTGCTCCAATACCAAACTGCTGGGTCATGAGGTGAATTTCTTGTTCCATGGCTAGGTCGCGATATCCAGAGCCATCAGCCGACCCGTGTACTGGAAGCGTGTCCAAGTAGTGAGCTGAAGCTAACTTCGCTGTTTTCAATGCAAACTCTGCGCTCGTACCACCGACGACAACGGCAAGATGGTAGGGCGGGCATGCTGCGGTTCCAATGCTTCTAAGTTTTTCATCGAGGAACGCTGCAAACTTCGCTGGATTCAGGAGTGCGGCGGTTTCCTGGTAGAGGAAACTCTTGTTAGCGCTACCGCCACCTTTTGCCATATAGAGAAATTCATAAGACATTTCCTTGGCAGGATCGGAATATATTTCGATTTGCGCTGGAAGGTTCGTCCCAGTATTTCTTTCCTCCCACATGGAAAGGGGGGAGAGTTGGGAGTAGCGCAAATTCAACTGTGCAAATGCGTCATAGACGCCGCGTGACAGTGCCTGTGCATCATCACCAGCGGTAATGACATTTTGCCCTCGCTTACCCATGATGATTGCGGTACCTGTGTCTTGGCACATGGGAAGGATGCCTCCGGCTGAGATGTTGGCGTTCTTGAGAAGGTCAAGTGCCACGAATCGATCATTGGGACTTGACTCGGGGTCATCGAGAATGTGGCGTAGTTGCGCCAAGTGCTCTGGGCGTAGCAGGTGCGATATATCTCGCATTGCCGCGAAGGTCAATGTGGTGATTGCCTCAGGCGCAATAGTGAGAAACTCTCGGTCTCCGAGTGTGGCCGTGCCGATTCCCTCGGTTGTTATCAACCTGTAGGGAGTCGAATCTGGGGCCAAGGGGAGCATGTCGGTGTACACAAAGTCAGTCACACCACAACTCTAGATCCCTAACTCGGTAATAACCACCATGAGGCAAAACCTGGGATGTGCACTTGGTCACCGAAATCCAGTTCATCCCCTGTAATTAAGTCAACAGGTGTTACCTCGCAGGGGAATTCATCCAAAGAGAGCACTGCTGGGTCAGGGCTCATGTTGTATGCCTCCACGAGCACTCCCCGTTCGCCATCTCGGACCACGAAAAAGACGCCATTGTGGGATGTGGTGACGACAGTGGAACTTTGTGAGGCGTGTAATTGTGGGAGGGACTTGCGAGCAGTAGCAAGTCTGGTGATTCGCGCGGACAGCTGAAGCGCGATATCCCGACCCTGTTCTGTCAGGTCTTCAAACTTCGGCATGTGAGGACGATGGACCCAGCGGCTATCCGCCTTCTCTTCATCGCGGAGTAGGTAGGAGTGATCATTGAGCAGCCCCCATTCGTCGCCCATGTAAATAAGGGGTAGTCCCCCGAACCCGAACACAATGGCATATCCACAAAAGACTCGGTCCATTGCCGAATTGATTGCATGTGAGTCATTAGTTTCCAGTGCAAGTTCCAAACCAGCAAGACTTGCCGCGGTACCCGAAATTCTTCGATCACCAGTAGCGGGATTTACTTGGAACAGGACACCGCGAGCGGGGGAATCAGGGAATATGCCGCTGTAATAATCGGCGAGAAATGATCGATGACCAAAACCGCTCCAGCCCAAAGCTTGTGCATCAGAATCATCGATCGCCCAGCCAATATCGTCGTGGCACCGCAGATAGGTGGTCCAGGTTGTGCCAGGGGGAAGCTTCTCAAACCGATTAAGTGCAACGGCCATGAGTCGTGCATCCCGCGCTGCGAAGGCAGACCAAATCTGAACCATTAGAGAGTTGTGGTAGGCCACGTCGCTCACTTTGCCCATGAAACGCCCTTGGCCGAGATAGGCGCCAACGTCATTAGGTCCAACAATGGCCTCGGCCTGGAAGATCACGCTGGGAGCAACAATTCGAGCGAATGAGCGCAGAATCTGGGTAATACTGTGGACTTCTGACTGGTTCTGGCAGGCAGTGCCCATTCTCTTCCAAAGGAATGCGATGGCATCCAGCCTGAGGCAGTCCACGCCTTTATTGGCCAGAAAGCCAATGATGTCGAGGAATTCTAAGAGCACATCGGGATTAGACCAATTAACGTCCCATTGGTAGGAGTTAAACGTTGTCCACACCCAACTACTCAATTCGTCATTCCACGTGAAGTTTCCTGGAGCGAAGTCTGGGAACACCTCGGGAAGGGATTCCTCGTATTGATCCGGAAGCGTTCTATCGGAATAGAGGTAGAAATAGTCCTGATATTTTTTCTCGCCACCGCGAGCCTTGACTGCCCATTCATGTTCGTAGGCGACATGATTCAGAACCAGATCAACTGTCAGCGTGACGTCATTGCTGTGCAATTTCCCGGCGAGAGTTTCCAAGTCAGAGATCGAGCCGAGGTTGGGAGCCACATTCCTAAAGTCCATGACGGCGTAACCACCGTCATTTTGTCCAGGCCGTGGTTTAAGCAAGGGCATGAGGTGCAAGTAGGTAACACCGAGTGACTTCAAATAAGGAATCTTGTGCGCTACACCTTTAAGGTCACCAGCAAACCTGTCCGTGTAGGCGACGTATCCCACTGCACTCTCACTCTGGTACCAGTCCGATGGCCGTTCAAGATCTCGAGCCTTGAGGGCCTTGCTTCGGGCACCATGGGTTGTATCCGCTAACGCGATGATTCTGGCGTACACCTCATCAACGTTTTCGCAGTAGAGATCCTCGAGGCCAGATCGAATGTCAGGGCCAAAAAGTGCAAGTCGGCTCGCAAAATGGTCAGACATCGCTGCTATCTCGCAGAGGTGAAGTCAACCGAAGAGTAGCGAGATAGCTTTGCAATTCGGTGCTCGCTCTTAATCTCACGAATGGTGCCACTCTTGCTTCGCATGACTATCGAGTGCGTCGTTGGTCCATTCGGTGTGTATCGGACCCCCTCCATGAGTTCGCCATCGGTGATTCCTGTGGCACAAAAGAAGTTGTTATTGCCTGTCACCAGGTCTGTTGTTGTGAGTACTCGGTTGACATCGTGACCCGCTTCTAACGCCTTGAGTTTTTCCTCTTCATTGGTGGGCCACAATTTCGCCTGAATTTCTCCCCCGATGCAGGTCATGGCGCAGGCGGTGATGATTCCCTCAGGTGTTCCACCAATTCCCATGAGAATATCGACACCCGTGCCTTCACGAGCTGCCATCACTGCACCAGCAACGTCACCGTCGGTGATGAACTTGATGCGAGCACCAGCTTCACGGATTTCACGGGCCATTTCGTCGTGGCGCGGACGGTCAAGAAGGCAGACGGTTAAGTCAGCAATGGACTCACCTTTAGCTTTTGCAACCTGTTCGAGGTTCCAAGCAATGGGTGCATCGATATCAACTTTCCCAGCGGAATCAGCACCAACGACAAGTTTCTTCATGTAAAACACTGAGCTCGGATCAAACATGGATCCGCGTTCAGCCACGGCTATGACAGCGATGGCATTAGGCATGCCCTTGGCTGCGAGTGTGGTTCCATCAATGGGGTCCACGGCCACGTCGCACAAAGGTCCAGTGCCATCGCCCACAAGTTCGCCATTGAAAAGCATGGGAGCTTCATCTTTCTCGCCTTCGCCAATGACGACGGTTCCATTCATGGTGACCCCGCTGACCAGGGTTCGCATGGCATTAACCGCGGCGCCGTCGGCACCGTTCTTGTCCCCGCGTCCCACCCAACGTGCGGCGGCCATGGCAGCGGCTTCCGTGACGCGGACCAATTCCATGGCCAAATTTCGATCCGGGACTTCCATGGAAGATTCGGATGAGAAGGAAGTTTGGTCGTCAAAGTCACTCATGGGGTAAGCGTATCGGTGGTGGAGGTGCCCCGATTGCCGTAATGGCGCATGATGTCCTTGTGAGCGAGCCGACACCAACTGGGAAATCGAATGCCCGGATGAAGCAAACGGTGGGGGACATGGTGCGATCCATGGCCGTGGTCCTCGCGGTTGTCGGTGCGATCTTGCTGGTTACGTGGCGCCCCCAGCCAGACCCTGTGCGGGAGGTCAACGTAGATCAGTTGTTGGTCGTCGCGGTGGCCCAAGCCGACTTTGACGTTGTGGTACCTGCCACGCCTGGTTTACGCGCAACGAGTGTGCGCTGGCAGCCAACTGAAGAATCGAAAGGTGAGATGGTGTGGCAAGTGGGCTACGTCACCGAAACCGACGAATTTCTTCAAGTGACCCAGTCCCGCTCAGACAGTTCGAAATTTCTATCAGTGGAAACAGTTCGCGGAGTTCCCCGTGGGAGTGTGGATATTGAGAGTCCTGTGGGTAATGAGTGGACGGAGTATCAGAGCGAAGCAAGTACCGCATTCGTTTCGATGAATAACGGCACGACCACGATAGTGCGAGGTACCGGACCGCGCGAGGGAATTATTAGTGGTGTTGAGTCTCTCGTGCCCGGAGCTAGTCTTCAGTAGCGTCAATTCGATCACTGGCTTTTTTGAGCCACGTTTCACAAACTGCAGCGAGAGCATCGCCTCGTTCCCATAATTCAAGTGATTCCTCGAGCGTAAGATTTCCGCGCTCTAGCTGCGATGCAACCTGGGCAAGTTCATCGCGAGCTGCCTCGTATCCCATCCCCGAAAGATCGACATCATCCTTTTTCTGTGCCATAGCCTCACTCCACTCTTTGGGCCTTGAATTGCCCATGCGCTACTCGAATGTCAACAGTTTCTTTAACTTTCACCTGATCTTCGTTGCGAACAATGTCACGGGCGGTGTTGAGAACAATTGCATAGCCTCGATCCATGGTGGCGGCAGGCGAAAGAGCGCGTATTTGTGCACGCAAGTGTTCGATTGCAGTCGACGCCGCCTGAATTTTGTGCACGATTGTTTGCTTCATTCGTTTTCGGCTTTCGGTCACTTTGAGGCGATCCATATCGATGTGAGAAATCACCGCCCTCCTCATTCTTTGACGAATTTCTGATACAAACTCTTGTTCCTCAACTAACGAGGGCACGATCCGTTTGGCTGCATCCGTAGGGGTTGATGCACGCATATCAGAAACGAAATCAATGAGCGGCGTGTCCTGTTCATGCCCAATCGCGCTGACGATTGGGGTTGTGGCCATGGACACAGCCCGCACGAGCGTTTCATTGCTAAATGGGAGCAGGTCCTCCATGCTGCCACCACCACGGGCAATGACTATGACGTCAAGTCCGAGTGCATCTAACTCCGACAACGCCGCGGTCACTTCAGAGACGGCGGAGACACCCTGAACGGCGACCTCGCGAATTTCAAAGTCGGCTGCTGGCCACCGCTTCTTGGTGTTGACCAGAACATCATGCATCGCATCACTTGCGCGCCCGGTGATCAGTCCAATGCGGGTAGGAAGAAAAGGGATCGGCTTTTTGCGTTCGGGCGCAAAGAGGCCCTCTGCGGCAAGTTTGCCTTTCAGAGCCTCGAGTTGTGCAAGTAGATCTCCGATACCAACCGCTCGAAGTTCACGAGCGACTATCTGCAGGGATCCTTGTTTGGCCCAGAAATCGCAGCGGCCAAAGAGAATGATCCGTTGGCCTTCGGCCAACGGTGGATGCATCGCACCAACCAAAGCTGAGCTGGCCATTACTTTGAGTGAGAATTCAGCGTCAGTATCGCGCAGGGTGAAAAACTGGACCGAGGCTCCAGGTCTGGGGCGAAATTGGGCGACTTGACCCTCGATCCAAATGGAACTGAGACGGTTGATGTAGTCATGTAAGAGGGTCGAGATCACCCGCACCGGCGCAGGTGCGTTTTCTGAGGTCTCGAGTGCCACTTACGCAGCCTAGGCGCATGAGAGGCCATTCGCTTAGGCTGTAGCCATGTCACAGGAAAAAAAAGTCCTCCTTGCAGCTCCGCGTGGGTATTGTGCTGGAGTTGACCGAGCCATTTTGACCGTGGAAAAGGCACTCGATCTTTATGGCAGTCCCGTATACGTGCGCAAGGAAATCGTTCACAACAAACATGTTGTGGAGTCCCTGCAGGAGCGAGGGGTGATTTTTGTCAACGAAGTTGAAGAGGTCCCAGATAACGCGACCGTTGTTTTCTCTGCCCATGGCGTAGCACCTGTGGTGCATCAAGAAGCCGCTGAGAAGAACTTGAAAACTATCGATGCAACGTGTCCGTTGGTCACCAAGGTGCATGCTGAAGCGCGCCGATTTGCAAATGAAGGTTTCGACATCATTCTCATTGGTCACGAGGGGCATGAAGAAGTTGTCGGTACTTCAGGTGAGGCGCCCGACTCAATCACACTCGTTGAAGACCCCGCCGCTGCCCGCGAGATTGAGGTGAAGGATCCCGACAAACTCATTTGGCTTTCGCAGACAACTTTGTCTGTTGATGAGACGCTCGAGACCGTCGAGGTTCTGAAAGAGCGATTCCCCAACCTGCAGAGCCCGCCAAGTGATGATATCTGTTACGCAACTCAGAATCGGCAGACTGCTGTCAAGGCCATGTCACCTGAATGTGATGTGGTGATTGTGGTCGGATCTGGTAACTCATCCAATTCGGTTCGTCTCGTTGAAGTCGCATTGGATGCTGGTGCAACAGCGTCATATCGGGTTGATAGTTACAGGGAGCTCGAGGAATCGTGGATTGATGGAGCATCCACTGTTGGAGTCACCAGCGGTGCATCGGTTCCTGAACTCCTGGTCAATGAAGTGCTCGAGTGGTTAGCCGAACGGGGTTACGGAACAGTTGAAGAAATCCGCACCGCTGAGGAGACTCTGATGTTTGCCCTGCCGCCTGAGTTGCGCAGGGATATGAAGGCTGCTTCAGCGAAGGGAACGGCGTCGTAACGCGACAATCGCGAGCGCAATGACGGTGGATCCGATTACCCAAATCCAGTTATTGCCAAGGATGAAAAAGACAGTAACTCCTCGGTTTATCAAGTTGGAGTCAGTTAAATTAATTTGTCCAACTGTGGCTGCCATGATGAAATATGAGATGGCCGGAGCATAGACAGCGTGGATATCGTCGCTGGATCGCACAGCGAAACTTGTAAAAAGTGTGGCCAGAAGAAGCCCAATTCCGGCGAGTAAGCCCGGCTCTCCGCCAAAGATCAGTACGTCACCCAAACCAAAAACTAATGCGACCGAGATGGCGATCAGGTAAACCCACGGGGCGCTCAATGAACCCACCAATTCGGAACGAGATCCAGACGTGGGTTTGCGTTCTTCTCGCGAGGATGTGTGGGGGCTGGAGGTCGGTGCGGGGGCATGCATGGCAATTCCGGACGCGTTCGCGGTTGCGGGTGGCAATGCGATTTCAGCATCTGGGACTCCTAGGGATTCGCGCTGCGAGTCTCGAGTCAGCGTACGCAGGCGACCGGATTTTTGCAGGGGGATTGCTATGAGTGCGTCGTCATGGCCCAACACGCCTTGGCTGCGGAAAATGCGCCCAGTTTCCGATGCTGGTTGATCACTGTCTGGAGTCTGAGGGTCGGCGAGAGCCTGTTCAGCGGCGAGTTCTTGTGGGGATTCAGGTCGAAAGAGACCCTCATATTCCCGACCAACAAGCGAGGAATTCTCCGCGCTCACGGGGTTCGAATCTTCCGTCACGGGGATCAGGTTACTCATTTACCGCATCGAGGTGGCGGTCCACCACGTTCTGTTCCTCAGAGTCGAGGTGGAGGGGCAGTTCCGCGACAAAGACCTCAAGCTGTGGAGTTTCGGTTAATGCGTCATCGTTCTTGTCGGTTCGAACACCAAGTTCGGCAAGTTTTTGACCAGTGGGACGAACGCGCGTCTCAATGGAACGCACCGTTGAGTTGTAACTGCTCACCGCGGTTCCGAGGGCTTTGCCGAGTTTGCCGAAATGTCCCAGCACCACGTCAACTCGTGTGTACAACTCACGCGATAGTTGAGCAATAACTTGAGCTTGGTCGATCATTTCGCTGTTTTTCCAACTCATGCCGACTCCGCGAAGCAGAGCAAAGAGAGTGGTGGGAGTTGCGGGAACGACATTGCGGCTGAAGGCATAGTCCAAGAGATCTGGGCGATAGGTCAATGCGGACTCAAGGAGTGACTCTGAAGGAAGGAACATGACGACAAAGTCGATTGATTCGTTGACAGAGCCCGCATATGCTTTGCGGCTCAATTTATCGATGTGACTCGCGACGGCTTGTGCGTGCGAAGCCATGAGTTGCTCAACCTGCGCAGGCTCTGTACTTGCCGCGGCAGCCAGATAGTTGTCCATGGGTGTCTTGGCATCAACCAAAATGCAGCGGTCATCAGACAGCATGACCTGAAGGTCTGGGCGCAGGGCGCCATCTTCGGTGGCGAAGTGCGACTGCTCAAGGAAATGAACGCGATTGAGAAGTCCCGTTGCCTCCACCAAGCGGCGCAGTTCCATTTCACCCCATTGACCGCGGGCTCCCGAGCGGCTTAAGACGGATGTGAGTTGTTGCGCTTGCTGGCGGACTTCAGCCACCGACCGAGTCACCATCTGATTGTGGTTTTGCAAACCGACCATGAGCTCTGAGCGTAAAGCAGTTGCAGATTCGACACCTGCCTGCTGATTACTCTGAACCTGAGCATTCATTCTGTTGATGGCATCAGAGAGTGAATCCAGACCTGACTCGAGAGCAGGGACATGTGATTCATCGGCGGATTTGCGCCCCAAGAAGTAACCGAGGGCCACGCCAGCAAAAGCAATAACGGCCATGAACAAGACGATCACAATCAACAGCAACGGTTCCATATATTCATCGTGTCACGGTGGGCTGACATCTGCGTGCATTTCGCCCCGCAACATGGTCAATCTGTGCCGGATCTAGACTCACGGCCGTGGGATTAACTCTGGGAATTGTCGGACTGCCTAATGTGGGCAAATCAACCATGTTCAATGCGTTGACCAAGAACAACGTTCTGGCTGCTAATTACCCGTTTGCGACCATTGAGCCGAACACGGGTGTGGTCGGGGTTCCTGACGACCGGCTCAATGAACTCGCCAAGATTTTCGGTTCCGAGAAAATCATTCCGGCGAGTGTGATGTTTGTTGACATTGCCGGAATTGTGAAGGGAGCTTCTGAGGGCGCTGGCCTTGGGAATAAATTCTTGGCCAATATTCGTGAGTCCGATGCCATTTGTCAGGTGCTACGTGCATTCACTGACGATGACGTGGTTCATGTCGAGGGCAAAGTGTCCCCGCAGGAGGATATGGAAACAATCAACACCGAGTTGATCCTCGCTGATATGCAAACTTTGGAAAAAGCACTGCCGAGACTTGAAAAAGAGGTTCGTCTCGATAAGGGAAAAATTGTTGTTCTTGAAGCCGCAAAAGCGGCTCAAGAAATTTTGAACTCCGGTAAGACGCTCTTTGGAGCAGGCTTTGATTCAACTCCCATTCGCGAACTATTTCTCCTGACGGCTAAGCCTTTTGTCTATGTTGTCAACGCTGATGAAAAAGAGTTGGCCGATGAAAGCTTCAAAGCAGAGATGCGCGAGTTGGTTGCGCCAGCCGAAGTTGTCTTCCTTGATGCAAAAATTGAATCGGAACTGGTGGAATTGTCTGACGAAGAAGCCCTCGAGTTGCTTCAGTCCGTAGGTCAAAATGAATCGGGATTGAAAGCACTTGCGAGAGTTGGCTTTGCCACCCTGGGACTTCAGACTTATCTCACCGCTGGGCCAAAAGAAGCTAGGGCATGGACTATCCCAAAAAACGCCACGGCACCGGAAGCTGCGGGTGTTATTCACACCGACTTTCAAAAAGGTTTTATTAAAGCCGAGGTCGTTTCTTTTGACGACTTGACTTCGACAGGCTCGATGCAAGAAGCGAAAGCCAAGGGCAAAGTTCGAATTGAAGGTAAGGACTACATCATGCAAGACGGTGACGTTGTCGAGTTCCGTTTTAACGTTTAGTCGTTGACATGTCCGACAAGGCCACCGGCCCTCAGTCCTACTTTCCGTCGATTGAAAAGAAGTACGGGCAGCCCGTAAGCCATTGGATGCAGCAGCTTGATTCTGTTCGAAATGACAAACACATGGATCAGGTGAAGTTTCTCAAGGAAAATTTCGGCATGGGCCATGGTCATGCAAATGCAATCGTTGCGGTGTACAGGAAAGACAATGGCCTCTAATGTTGACTAACGGCTTTGGCGGAACACGCTGCGGTAGATAGCTCCACTTGGTTTGCTGGGCGAACCCATTTGGGTTTCCGAATCAATGAGTGTTCGTTTGAATGCGGTTCCCATCTAGTCATCGCTATTACACGGCGATGATGCGCGCAACGTTATCGAATGGTTGACTTGTTAGAGGCGGTTCAACCTTGAAGCGCAAAATCAAAGGAATTCACGTGAGTCTGAATGTCCATACAACTTTGACCAAGACAGAAATTCACGCTTCAAACGCATCGCTGTGGATTGGACTTGCAGGATTTCTCTCATTGGGAGCGGGAAATGTGCTTGCGGCGGGGGATCCAACGTCTCAGCCAGGGCGGCTTTCGTGGAGCATGCAATGTGCTGGCCCCATTCTTATTGCCGTTGCCATCGCATTGCACCTCGGCCATTTGGGTTACCGAATTGGTAAACCTGCTGTGACGCTTTTCATCGTGGGGTCGTCCTTGTTGGGTTTGTGCACCGCGCATTTGGTTATTTCACCAGATCTCTGGGCTGAAAAAACGTGGTCCAATATCGCTCAAGGACTGTGGGCGGTGGGTTTGTTGTTCCTCAGTGCTGCTCTAGCCTCCGTTGCAGTGCATAAAGAACGACAAATTGAACACCGAATTGCTCAAGTCCGAGACATCGGAGACACTGATATGAGTAACGTCAGTGTGCATGCATCCTTCTTGACCTTAATCACAGGTTCAGTTGGATTTCTTCTCTACGCGGTCGGGTACGTGCAATTGATCGAAGTTGCTGGTGGCACCAGATGGAGTTGGATGCTCCAAGTGATTGGATGCATGCTCCTCGCGGTGGCAATAATTAACCATCTTGAACACTTGGTTCGTCATATCGGACTGGGTGCAGTGATCTTCGGAGTCCTCGGCGCCGTAATTTTGTCTATATCTAGCATCCCATTTGTGGTTGATCCTGAGAACTACAATTCGTCCCCGTACTGGGCCCAATTCTTTTGGAATGTTTGGGGAGTCGGAGCAACATGTGCTGCCATCAGTATTTTGTTCATCATCATGCGAAAGAGAACTCTCGCTCACGCCGAGGACTAGAGTCTGCCGATGCACACTATTGGTCAGATAGATGTTGAGGATGCCCAAAACGTTGCCACCATCGCGCGCAAAGGGCGCGCTTCAACGGGAGCACATATTCCCGAACTACACACCCCTGAAGAGGACCTTGAGTTCTATACGGGAGCCATCATTGAATCCGAGGGTTTGGTCTGCGAAGTTGATAGGCGCGTTGTTGGCTTTATTTTGTGGAACGAGGATTGGATCAATCATCTTTACGTATTACCAGAGTTTCACGGGCGAGGAATAGGTTCCGCACTGCTCGAGGCCGCATTCGAAGTTATGCAATCGGAAGTAGTGCAGCTTTGGACATTTCAAGCAAATGGGGGTGCCATCGCATTTTATGAATCCAAAGGTTTCGCCATTGTTGAGTCCACGGACGGCGCACGCAATGAAGAAAAGATGCCAGATCACCGATTGGTGCTCGTGCTTGAGTAGTTGGCCGCGGTAGCCTTCCCCCATGTCAACTGAACCGGCTTACAGCGTTGAGCGTGAAATAGATATTCCCCTGGAGATCCTTTGGGCTGCTTGGACTGATCCGGACGCACTAGAAGTGTGGTACCACGGCATGGAGCACTCCGTTGTTCCCGGCTCAGTCAATTCTGATCCGGTCGTTGGGGGGCTATGGACGGTGGGTATCGATGTACCGGAGGCGGGTTATGTCGCCTACTTTTACGGTCAATACACGGCTGTTGTCGAGCAGGCTCGACTTGACCACACGTTGCATTACACGGAGTCAGCAGAAGAGTTTGCTGCACGCGATTTTGACACCAAACATCACGACATCAGAATTGAGTTCGAATCCCGCGATTTTCGCAGTTGGGTGAAATTCAGCCAGTTTGGGGACTTATCTGAAAGTGATGCAGTGCAAGCGCAAGCAGGCATGGAGAGTTACTTCGATTCGTTGGAAAAGTACCTGTCAATCCCTGAGTGAGAGTTTCCACCATTTCACTTCATCATCAGACTTGAACAACTCAAATCCATTCTTTTCCAAGATTCTGTGACTGGCGGCATTGGCATTGTCGGCTTCGGCGACCAGGATTGCAATGCCGCGATTTTGGGCAATGGCTATGAGACCTCGCAGCAGTTCGGTGCCCAAACCCTTTCCCTGGGAACTATCAGTGAGTCCATAACCAATTTCTATTGCGGTGAAATCGCCATCGTGAAACTCGCCTTTGAATCCACAACCTCCGCATGCTTCACCGGTTGAGCGAAGTCTCAGTTGAAATAAATTCGTTGTTCCAATGGCGTGAGGGCCGGTGAGTTGCATGAGCCGTGAAATGCGAAGGTCTCCCTCGCTGGGAAAGTCGTCGAGCCAAAGTTTGTTGTCCCGATTGTTATTGGCTATGTCCTCAAGTTCATATTCGAGGGGCACTATGTCCAGGCGGGCTGTGTGGGCAATGGGTTGGATTATGTTGATCCCTGATTGCTGCCATGAATCGATTGCTTGCCCGACAGTTTGCCCAGCGGTCAGGATGTAGTCAGTATCAAATGTGCTCACAACGAAGATTCCTATGCCTGCGTCCGCCAAAACCTGCGAAATTCTGGCGACAATTCCGGTCAGGTTGAACTCCATGGTTCCCGCAACTCGAAACGCGATCCAGTGATCTTCGCGTTCAAGAATTCCGACGCTGGGAGCCTGATGGGTTGGGCAGACCAGTGACAGTTCATCCATGGTCTGAGCAATGGTCCAGAAATCAGAATGAGCAGGAACGGCAGGGAGCGGGGCGGCGGGATCGAGCTTGATCACGGAGTACTCAGGCACTTGCCGGATGAGATGCACTGGATCATTAAAGCGCTCGTGGGGACGCTTGGTGCGCCCCACCGTGTGGTGTGCCTTAGCACACCCATAGTCTCTGTAGGTGACTTTTCGCTCAGATTTACGCAATGTTGCCATCATTGCCCACGTTGACCATGGCAAAACAACTCTCGTTGACGCAATGTTGTGGCAGTCCGGTGCATTCCGTGACAACCAGGATGTGAATGAGCGAGTCATGGACTCCATGGATCTTGAACGTGAGAAAGGCATCACGATCCTGGCCAAGAACACCTCGGTGCGCTATGCCGGTCCATCTGCTCCCGAAGGCATCACGTTCAACATCATTGACACCCCGGGCCACGCTGACTTCGGTGGCGAGGTGGAGCGCGGACTCGAAATGGTCGATGGCGTCGTGCTCTTGGTGGATGCCTCTGAGGGTCCATTGCCCCAGACTCGGTTTGTGCTGCGCAAAGCACTGAGCAAGAAATTGCCCGTTGTTCTGGTTATCAACAAAGTGGACAGACCAGACTCGCGCATAGCTGAGGTCGTTGATGAGGCCTATGAACTCTTCCTTGACCTAGACGCTGATGAGCACCAAATTGAGTTCCCCATCATTTACACAAGCGCTAAGGCTGGGCGTGCATCTTTGACTCGCCCTGCTGACGGTGGAATGCCTGATGCGGAAGATCTCGAACCGCTGTTCAAGACCCTCATTGACACTATTCCAGCACCGACTTACACCGAAGGTGCGCCACTGCAGGCGCACGTGACCAACCTTGACGCGTCTCCGTATCTCGGCCGCCTAGCTTTGTGCCGGGTGCACCAGGGTGAAATCAAGAAGGGTCAGCAGGTTGCTTGGATCCGTCACGACGGAACAATCGAGCGTGCCAAGGTTGTTGAACTACTCATGACGGAGGCACTCACCCGAGTCGTGGCTGAAAGCGCCGGCCCTGGTGACATCATCGCTGTTGCGGGTATCCCAGAAATCACGATCGGTGACACTCTCGCTGACATTGAGAACCCGGTTGCCCTTCCCGTTATTACCGTGGACGAGCCATCGATCTCCATGACCATCGGTATCAATACCTCACCGCTTGCTGGTCGCAGTGGGGGCACAAAGTTGACGGCCAACATGGTTAAAGAGCGCTTGTACGCCGAGACAATCGGAAACGTCTCTATTCGCGTCCTTCCTACTGAGCGTCCTGACACCTGGGAAGTTCAGGGTCGCGGCGAACTTCAGTTGGCGATCCTCGTGGAGATCATGAAGCGTGAAGGTTTTGAAATGACCGTGGGCAAGCCCCAGGTTGTGACTCGGACAATTGACGGCAAAGTTCATGAGCCCGTTGAGCGACTGTCCATTGATATCCCCGAGGATTACCTCGGTGTTGTCACGCAACTGATGGCGCTACGCAAAGGTCGCATGGAGCAAATGACAAACCACGGCACCGGTTGGGTTCGCATGGAATACCTTGTTCCTGCTCGCGGACTAATTGGTTTCCGCACGGAGTTCCTCACCGAAACTCGTGGAACAGGTCTGCTGCACCATGTGTTTGATAAATACGAACCATGGTTTGGCGAATTACGCACTCGTCCCACGGGTTCACTGGTTGCAGACCGCACGGGTCCAACAACAGGCTTCGCGTTATCCAACCTTCAAGAGCGCGGCACCATGTTCGTGGGACCGGGTACAGAGGTCTATGAAGGCATGATCGTTGGAGAGAACTCCAGATCAGATGACATGGATGTCAATCCCACCAAGGAAAAGAAACTGACAAACATGCGTCAGTCCTCCTCCGATGTGCTCATTCCGCTGATTCCTCACAAAGCTTTGTCGCTTGAGCAGGCTCTTGAATTCTGCCGTGAAGACGAATGCGTTGAGGTAGCTCCCGCTGCTGTTCGACTTCGCAAGGTGATCCTCAACGCTGGGGAGCGTCAGCGCGCGGGGCGCAACAAGTCAAAGAGTTAGCCACTGCTACCAGGTATTACGCGGCAAACGACATTGTGAGTTTGTCGCCGCCAAGCGTTTCAAACTCAAATGAGTCACCAGGTGCAGTTCGAATGGGTGGAACAATCGATCCAAGAAGGATGATGTCGCCTGCTCTGGTGCCGCTGGATAAGCGTTGGTCATCATCGAAAATGGTGGCTAAATGGGCAAGATTAGTGAGATAGTCACCCGTGATCTCTTGAACATTGGTCACTGTTTCACTCCAAGCGTTATTAGTTTTGACGCGACCTGAGAGTGATTCGGGCCCATCACCCCAGCCAACTGTTAAGTCCGCTCCAAGAATGTAGTGACGCTGGAAAATATTGCCTTCGATGATTCGCGTCGCGTTTTCGGGCACGTGATCAAGGTCAACAATTTCAAAAGCAGGTAGAAATGCATCGATACAGTCGCGAACCTGTTCGGGAGTTGCATTGCCCGGCAGTGGCGCATTGAGCCGAACGGCGATCTCAGCTTCAATGGCAGGACCTGTCCAACCTTGGACATCGAGGACATGCTCATTGGCCAACTCACCTGAATTGAGAAGGTAGCCAATCAATGGCTTCTCAATCCCAAGAAGTTGTAGGCCTGAGGGTGAACCGAAACCAAATTTCCAACCGCGCTGTTGATCTCTGTCCGTGGGCATGGCGACGAGTGAATTAGTGCTCATGGCCTACTTCATATCCTGCGTCCTCTAGAGAACCTGCGCCACCCCAACCCCAGACGAGCACCACGTCTTGATCCGTCGTGTTTTTGAAGCCGTGCCATTGGCCTCGCGGAGTGAATACAACATCTCCTTGATTGGCGGGCTGCTCTCCGTCATCGGTATACATCACGCCACTACCGCTAAGGACTATCCAGAACTCGTCTGCGTGGAAATGTCGGTGCCGATCATGCATCGCGCCGGGCGGGAGAACTGTCCACCCAACGAGCAAGTCCTTTGAACCCGCTGTTGCTTTGTCAATGAGGAACTGAACTTGCATGTCGACCCAACCTTCATCCCGCCTTAGTCCAGGCACAAGGGGTACGTCCTTGAGGTTGGTGATAAAGCGCTGTGCTTCTGTTGAATCTGGACCCATTATTGCTGCCCTCCCATTCTCCGGTATGCCTCGTGAGCAACGACAAAATCATGATGTCCTAATCCCATGCCGCGAGAGACGTTCATCATTTCATTCGCGGCGACGGCCAATGGAACTGGTGATGCCAGCAGGCGACCTTGCTCGAGCACGAGTGTCATGTCTTTTTGCTGGAGGGCAACGTCGGCGAGTGGTTTCTCCGGCATGTGCCCCTCGAGGATGAATGGACCTCGGTAACCAAGCACGGGGGAGGCGGCGACGCTGTTAAGAATCGCTTGGACTGCCGCTTCGCGATTAACGCCACCCTTTTCAGCTAAGGCAACGGCTTCCCCGAATGCGATGACCTCGACCATCAAGAGCAGATTCACAGAGAGTTTGAGCTGTACCGCAAGCCCACTTCCTCCGATGTAATTGACGGTTGGCCCAACTGCAGAAAGTACTTCCTCGGCTCGATCAAAACCGATCTTGTCACCACCGACCATGACCGATGCTTTGCCTTGCACAACAGTGACTGGGCTACCGCTGAGGGGAGCGTCCAACATGATTCGTCCTGCATCGGTGAACTTCTGGGACACCGACCTACTGACATCAGGGGAAATTGTGCTCATGTCCGCATACACGGCATCGGGACCGAGAGTTTCTAAGACTCCATCTGGACCACAGGCAACCTGTTCGACGGCCTTTCCATCGGTGACAATGGAGAGAACAACGTCCGCTCCCAATGCTGCAGCGGCTGGCGTGGGTGCGGTTGTCATGCCGAGTTCAACGAGTGCGGCGTCCTTGCCAGGTGTTCTATTCCATCCTCGAACCTGATGTCCGGCCTCGAGAAGTCGCGGAACAATCACTTGCCCCATGTCTCCTAATCCAATAAAGCCTACGATTGCCATGAGTTTCCTCTCTTTGAATGCTGCACCGATTAAACCTTGCCCTCGCCATGCACGTGATATTCGAGCTGTCTTGCCGCTTGCCGCCCCTTGGTATCAATGCCAGTGGGTATCCACCCGCAAGCGTTTGCTCCAGGTGACCAGATTGTTTGGCTCTCGCCAGGGACAAAAAATTCGATGAAAACCATGTCTTCCGAGGCGTGCGGATTATGAAACCAATGTGGCTCATTTTCAAAGTTGTACAGTAAATCACCCGTTTCAAGTATCACCTCTTCACCGTCGAGGACAGCAACGCCGGAGCCAGAAATGATGTATTGAAAATGTTCGGCACCGATGTGATGGTGCTCGGCACCCGACGCTCCGGGTGGATAAATGATCATTTCCCCCTTGACCGCATCTGTTCCCCACAATTCAGGACTGGCAAGGTAAATGCGTTTACGGGTGTCATGTTCGGAGTTGAGCACTGGTTCCACGCTCCAGTCCACTTGGAAAAACAGGTTCTTGGGCAACTCAGGATCATAACTGCTGGCAAGGGGCACACGAGCCATGAAAATGCGGGACTCGGTAGTACTGACGAATTGCACGACCGCACCCATCCCGATCACGAATAGGTGGTCAGTGGTGGCTGGTTCATCATTAATTGCACCTGCACCCGACAAAATCTGGATCCAGATCAATTCCGAGGCCTGGGCTGTAATGTCGAGTTGTCCTAATTCTGAGATCTCGAGAATGCTTATCTCAACGCGGCCATCGGTGGTGGCGGTGTGAGCAGAGAGAAGTTCTTGCGATGTCACTTTCTCAGCCAGCGCCCGATGTGGGACATCAAGCGAGCGTATGACCAGTGCCATGTGTTGAGCTCCTTTACATATCCCCGACCACTGCAAGATAGCGGATTCACCACCTTAACCGCAATCGATTGCAGAAAATTGGGATGAGACTAAAGGAGTGACAATGGGGGACAAGGGGGACAAGGGGGTGGCCTTGTGAACTGGCGGGACCATGAGGGGAAAGAGGAGTGCTATCGGCCCATTCTTACGATCAGATAACAGCTCGTCGGATGGTTACCTAAAAGTAAGTTGGTCGGTGTAGCCTGCGGCGTCGCATGCAAATGCGAGGGATTCATCTTCTTTTAGTTTTCTACGTTTTGATATCGCCGGTAATCGTGCAGGAAAGTGGGGACTGTCCGTGTCACTGACTGTTGAGCCTGGATCTGCCGAGGGTGCTGCACTTTTGGGCAATGGCGCATCGTCGGGCGATTTCGCTGGTCTTTCACTTCGTGCGTTGGCGTGGCGACGGCTCCGGCGGGACAAAGCGGCCATGGTTGCCATGGTGTTTTTGCTCCTAGTTGCCTTCATTGCAATTTTCACTCCTTGGATTGTGGGTCTAATGGGACTGGATCCATATTCCTTTGACCAGGAGGCACTCGACCCAGCCCTGGGTTCAATTCCGCTCGGGCCATGGGGAGGGATTTCGTGGGATCACCCATTGGGCGTGGAACCGCTGACGGGTCGCGATATTTTTGCTCGCCTTCTCTATGGCGCCAGGGTCTCGCTTTTTATCGCCTCGACGAGCGTGTTGTTTATTGTCATCATTGGCACGACGGTGGGAATCGTCGCGGCTTACAAGGGTGGGTGGCTCGATACTTTGATCGGACGCCTCACCGATCTCATTCTCGCTTTCCCCTTCCTGTTGATCTTGATCGCGCTAAGTCCGGTTCTCACCCAGCGGCTTGAAGCGATTGGGTTTAGTCCGGAATGGGCACGCTTTGGCTACATCATCATTGTTTTTGTGGTCTTTGGCTGGCCATATCTTGCGCGTTTAATTCGTGGACAGGTTTTAAGTTTGCGCGAGAGGGAATTTGTCGAGGCCGCGGTTGCTACCGGCGCCCCAACCCGCCGCATTCTGTTCAAAGAAATGCTGCCGAATCTCTGGGCGCCCATCATCGTGTACGCCACAATCTCATTGCCGACTTTGATTGCCGCTGAAGCTGTGCTGTCGTACTTGGGTGTTGGAATCATTGAGCCAACGCCATCGTGGGGCAAGATGCTTTCCGACTCAGTTCGCTATTTCGTGATCATTCCGTCGTACCTATTCATTCCAGGAACCGTGCTCTTTCTCGTGGTTTATTCATTTAACGTTTTTGGCGATGCCATCCGTGATGCCTTAGATCCACGCGGGAGTAGGAACAACTAACAAAGAATTCAGTGACCCCACCTCGGGGTGATTGAAGGATGGTGGCTCGGAGCTGCCGTCCAAGAAAGGGAGGAACAATGAGAACAAAGTCCATGCGTGGGCTTGGCCTCGTTGCAGTAGTCGCATCCGGCGCACTCGTATTAGCCGGCTGCGGTAGCAGCGACGACGGTGGAACAGCAAGCGATACAGCAAGTGAATCCGCAAGTGAATCCACGGGCGGAGAAGATCCTGCAGCGGCCGACGGAGGCAACGCTGGCGGCACAATCAACGTGCTCACACTTGAAGAGCAATTCCTGCATATTGATCCACAACGTGTTTACACAGGCGTCGATCTCGCATTCCTAAACGGCTACATGCAGCGCACACTGACTGCATACAAGTTCGCAGAAGGTGCCGAAGGCGTCACGATCGTTCCAGACATGGCAACTGATCTCGGTACACCCAATGCAGATGGAACCCAGTGGTCCTTCACAATCCGTGATGGCGTCACATTCGAAGATGGCTCTGAAGTTGGTTGCGCCGATGTGAAGTACGGCGTTTCCCGTACCTTCGCTCAGGACGTGATCACTGACGGACCGACATATGCAATCTCTTTGTTGGATATCCCAACAGATGCCGATGGTGCTTCGGTTTACAAGGGACCATACGTCACCGAGGGCAATGACATGGCAGCATTTGATGCCGCGATCACTTGCTCCGACGACAACAAGACAATCACCTTCAACTTGAGCCGCCCATCCGGTGACTTCAACTACACGGTGACCTTGACAGCATTCTCACCTGTCCCAGCAGCTGCTGACACGGGCGAGGGCTATGACAACGCACCAGTGTCATCTGGTCCATACAAGATCTCTGAGTACACCAAGGGCCAGAAGATGGTCCTCGTGCGCAATGAGAACTGGAACCCAGATTCAGACGATTACCGTCCTGCGTACCCAGATCAGATTGTTGTTCAGTTCGCTCTTGATCCTTCAGCGATCGATCAGCGTCTGATCGCTGATGCTGGCGACGACCAGACCGCTGTGACCTTCGCAGGTCTTACTCCAGAGTCACTGGCAACAGTGTTCGCTGGCGGCGATCCTCGTTTCACAGAGCGCTCAGTTGATGGTCTGGACCCATACGTTCGTTACCTCGCAATTAACACGCAGAAGGTTCCGAACCAGAAGCAGCGTCAGGCAATTGCAGTCGCAATTAACCGCGGCGAACTCATCACTATCGCTGGTGGCGACTTTGCAGGTTCCGAGGGTGATGGCGTGATTAAGCCAAACCTTGCAACTGACTATGAAGCATCCGGCATGTGGGATGGCCTCCTCGGAGGAACCGTTCCAAGTGAGGGTGACCCAGAGTTGGCCAAGAAGCTCATTGCTGAGTCAGGCGAGCCAATGCCTGCAATTACATACGACTACCCGCAGACACCAACCAATGACAAGGCTGCTGCATCAATCCAGGCTGCACTCGCAGCTGCAGGTATTGAATGCAAGCTCAATGCCATTGAAGCTGGTCAGTACTACGGCGTCGTACTTGATCCCGAACAAGAAGGCGCTCTCGTGAGTGCTGGTTGGGGTCCTGACTGGCAGAACGCATCCACCGTTATCCCCGAACTCTTCGGTGTCAATGGTGGATTCAACCTCTCACGCGTGGATGATCCCGCATTCGAGGAAATGGTTCAGGCAGCACTTGCCAACACGGACCGCGCATCACAGGCGGCCGAGTGGAAGGAACTGAACAAGTACGCCATGGAGCAGGCTTGGGCTATCCCAACCCGTTTCGGCAAGATTCAGTACCTGTGGGGTTCCAAGGTGGGTAATGCCTACCTCTGGGACGCATATGGTTCCTTCCCATTTGGTGAGCTGTACGTAGCTCAGTAACAGGTCATTGGGGGGTGGGCCCTGCGCAAGCAGGGCCCACCTTCCTGTCACACAGCAATTCCTATCCCCAACAAGGGGAGTCTGAACCTAAGGACCTCAACCCGAAGGACTTGATTTGACCGCTTATGTGATCCGCCGAATCTTGACCGGCATCTTGATTCTGATCTTGCTCAGCATGGTCACGTTTCTGCTGTTCAATGCTCTCCCCGCGGATCCTGCTGCCCTAACGTGCGGCAAGTCATGCAACCCTCAGGTAATCGCCGCCAACAGGGTTCGGCTCGGTTTGGATCAACCGCTCTACATGCAGTACGTTGAATTTGTCAAAGGAATTTTCTTTGGCCGCACCTATGGTTCCGGCACTGCAACTTTTGAATGCGATGCGCCATGTTTGGGCTACTCTTTCCGCAAGGGCGAACAGGTCACTCCATTAATCCTGAAGGCACTTCCTGTCACAATCTGGCTTTCCTTAGGAGCGTTCCTCCTGTGGCTGATCCCAGGTGTGTTGCTCGGCATTTACGCATCGCGCCGCAGGGGGCGTTGGCAGGAGCGCGTAACGCTTGGATCCGCCCTCGTCGGGTACTCATTCCCTTCATTTTTCATCGGTCTTCTCCTTTTGTTTTTCGTTGTTATTCGCTGGCAATGGCTGCCCTATCCCAGCTACATTTCGCCATTCGAAAATCCCGTTCAGTTCCTACAAACTATGGTGCTGCCTTGGCTGACCCTTGCACTCGTTTATATGGCTTTCTATATTCGTCTCACCCGAAACCAACTCTTGGAAACCTATAGCGAGGATTACATCCGTACTGCTCGCGCAAAGGGATTGAAAGAAGGGGTTGTTATTCGCAAGCATGCATTGCGAGCGGGACTCACCCCAATCGTTACCGCGGCAGGCTTGGATCTTGCAGGCTTGCTCGGTGGAGCGATCATCACGGAGAGCATCTTTAGTCTGCCGGGTGTTGGTCGGCTTGCCGTCGATGCAGTCATCGATGCCGATCTTGCGGTCATCACTGCAACGGTCCTACTCGCGGGCACGTTCATTATTACGGCAAATATTGTGGTGGACCTCTTGTACGCGGTCATTGACCCGAGAGTGAGGCTGGCATGAGTTTCCTCACCGTTAATGACCTGCAGGTGGCATTTAGCACAGAAGACGGTGTTGTCCACGCTGTGGATGGTGTCTCATTCACTCTTGAGCGGGGCAAGACACTTGCGATCGTGGGTGAATCGGGATCAGGCAAAAGCGTGACATCGCAAGCCATTATGGGATTACACACTGGTCGTGGGGTCAAGATCTCGGGTGAGATTCACCTTGACGGTATTAACTTGGTCACTGCCTCGAGCGAGCAAATGCGTTCCATGCGAGGCAATCAAATGGCCATGATTTTCCAGGACCCATTTGCGTCACTTCATCCGTTCTATCGAATCGGCCGCCAGCTCTCTGAGGCCGTTTTGGCTCACCGTAAGGTATCCAAGAAAGAAGCTAAGGCTGAAGCCTTGCGCATGCTCACCAAAGTGGGGATTCCTAATCCCGAGCAGCGCATCGAGGACTACCCCCATCAACTCTCAGGCGGTATGCGCCAGAGGGTGATGATCGCCATGGCTCTGATTAATGGTCCTGAACTTTTGATAGCCGATGAACCAACAACAGCACTGGATGTCACGGTGCAGGCACAGATCCTTGAGCTCCTTGCCGAACTGCAGGCGGAGTTCAACACCGCCATTATTTTGATCACCCATGACCTGGGAATCGTGGCTGACATGGCGGACGAAATTGTGGTCATGTACGGCGGACGAATCGTTGAGCGGGCGGGGTTGCATGACCTTTTCTACCAGCCGCAAATGCCTTATACGGTGGGACTGTTGTCCTCTGTTCCTCGCCTTGACTCAGCAGGGAATCGCCTGCTGTCCATTGGTGGGCAGCCGCCTTCGCTGATCCACTTGCCGCAAGGCTGTGTTTTCCATCCACGTTGTGCTGCACGCAACCCAGAGGTCGAGTTGCAGTGTGCGACGGTCCGTCCCGAGCTACGAAAAGTTTCCGATGATCACCTAGTTCGGTGTCATTTGGATGAAGCCGAGCGTGAGGCATTCGCCACAAAGCGCCTAGCGGAGGTGTTAGACGGTGAGTGAAATTCTAAAGGTTGAAAATCTTGAAAAGAAGTTCCCTATTACCAAGGGAATCTTGTTCAAGAAGCAAATTGGTTCAGTCAATGCGGTCAATGGCATAAACCTGTCACTAGGCGAGGGTGAGACTTTGGGTCTCGTAGGTGAGTCAGGTTGCGGTAAGTCAACTGCAGGTCGGGCAATTTTGCGACTGCTGGATCCATCTGCTGGGACAGTGACATTTGAGGGCACGGACATCACGACCATGAGCCGCAAAGACTTGGTTCCCATGCGCAGTCGCATGCAAATGATCTTTCAAGATCCATTCAGTTCACTGAACCCACGCCACACGGTGGGAAGCATCATTAGTGCCCCCTATGCCGTTCAAGGAATTAAGCCTGAGGGCGGAGTCAAGCGAGCCGTGCAAGAAACAATGGAACGAGTAGGTCTTAATCCCGAGCACTACAACAGGTATCCCAATGAGTTTTCAGGTGGTCAAAGGCAGCGCATCGGTATTGCGCGTGCTGTAACCCTCAAGCCAAAGTTCATTGTCTGCGATGAACCGGTTTCAGCGCTCGATGTGTCAATTCAAGCGCAGGTCATTAATCTTTTGCAGGATTTGCAGGATGAATTTGGAATCGCATATTTATTCGTTGCACATGATTTGTCCGTCGTGCGACAAATCTCAGACCGTGTTGCCGTGATGTATTTAGGGCACATTGTTGAACAAGCGCCACGTGATGGCCTTTACAGCCATCCGTATCACCCGTACACGCACGCATTGCTTTCAGCGGTGCCCGTTCCTGATCCAAAACTTGAAGCGCAACGCGAGCGCATCGTGCTTCAAGGGGATCTACCATCGCCCATTAACTTGCCATCTGGATGCGTATTTAGCACGCGGTGCTGGAAAGCCACGGATCTTTGTCACTCCACAATGCCTGAGTTGAAGGAGATGGGGGATGGACATAAAGTCGCTTGCCATTTCCCAATCATGGAGTCTCTGGGAAGTGTGACCATTTTTGGACCTGACTCCGGTCTTACCCCGCAACCAGACAGAGTCGTTCAACCTCCGAGTGAGGTTCTCCAGGATATGGAGTCAGGTCGCGCGCTGCGCCCCAAAGACATTGATTACGCAGGTGGGGAAGAGCCGTACTAGTCCATTGGTGAGTCTTGCTGCAGGTGTTGTTGAAAGAAGCGCAATTCAGTCAGCAATAAATTTTCTGCCACGATTTCCTGTGGTGTCATATGTGTGACACCGGTAAGAGGAAGAACAGAATGATCTTTGCCTGCCGCAAGGAGCGACCCTGAGAGTTGCAGTGTGTTAGCGAACAACACATTGTCATCTGCTATCCCATGAATGATCAACAGGGGACTTTCCAGCCCGTCAGCCTTGGTGAGCAGTGATGTTTGTGCATAAACCGCCGGGTTGTCTTGGGGGCTGCCCAAGTATCTCTCGGTATAGGCAGTGTCATAGAGGGCCCAATCCGTGACAGGAGCTCCGGACACGGCGGCGTGAAAGACATCAGAGCGTTCAAGTACGGCGAGTGCTGCAAGGTAGCCTCCAAATGACCAGCCGTGAATGCCTACTCGAGTTAAGTCAAGATCGGGGAATTGCTCGCCAAGGTTGGTGAGGGCCGCCACTTGGTCTTCGAGAACCTTCGAAGCAAGGTCCATCGAGATTTCATATTCGAATTTGGGGCCGCGCGATGGAGTGCCCCGATTGTCAGTGACCACGATTGCGAACCCATGGTTTGCCAACCATTGGTCGGAGCAAAAGGCTAGGCCCGATTGAATGACCCGCTGGAAGTGTGGTCCGCCATAGGGGGCGCAGATCACGGGAATTTTGGTACCAGGCACATGGTCCTGAGGCCAGATTATGGCGCTGCGCAATTGCCGCTCGCCCGTCAAAGCAATATTGACTCGAGGGGAAATTACTGGGGTTTCAGCATTATTGGTGAATGTGTGGAGCACGTCATCTGGCTCTTCCAGATTTATCAACGTGTATGTGGTTCTTGTTGAATCAAGATCTGTGTGGGCAAGGGTGATGAGGTCGTGATCTACCGTGGCACTCGTGAGCCCATGGTTGTGGCACAGCGGTCCGAGTTTTTGGTGGAAAACTATTTGAGCGGTGGGATCGGTCGAACCGATGAAGACAAGTTCGGGGTCGGTGCTGATTACACCGCTCACTTGAATATCCGGTGAACTGACTGGTTCGCCATTGATGCAGAGCCTAAAAGTGTCATCGATTGGACGAATCTCGATGAGTTCACCCTTGGAATTCAGTGCAGGAACTCCCGGATAAACCGTGTGCCAAGGCGATTCAATGCGGGTGGCAATTTCAGTTAGTTCCGCGTTCTCAATGGCAAATATCTTCAGTGTCTGTTGATCCCGAGATAGAACACTGATTGTCGGGTGCGCTCCCGACATGGTGACGGTGACCAAATAGGGAAATTCCTCGTGATCCCAATGGATTTCAGTGCTCTTTCCCTGGATATCGACTTCATGCAAACTGACCACGGCATTGGCGGTTCCCGCGAACGGATACTTGTGGGAACGAGCAGGAGTCTTTGGATGTGCAGGATCTGAGATCCAGGCGATCTGCACATTAGATTCATCGACTCGCTCAACAAACAATGCTTGGGAATCTGGCCGCCACCAGTGACCACGCATTCGCTCGAGTTCTTCGGCGGCAGCAAAATCGGCTAGTCCCCAGCTGACATGCTCCTCGTTTTCAGCGGGACCGCAGAGTTTGAGAAGTTCGGGAACTGCAGAGTCAATAGTGACGGCAAACACCGAGCCTTGGGTGACATATGCGATTCGCTTTCCATCGGGACTGATTCGAGGGTCAACGCACGCACCCTGAGTTGGCAATTTGTTCACATGTGGCGGTTGCACCTCTGAATGCAATTCAATCCAGTAAAGCTCGCCGTCCACGCTAAATGCTGCTCGGGTCATGTCTTTATCTACCGAGAATGCAGTGATGCCCTCAGTGACTTCTCGCATGCGTTCACGCCTAGCCCGTTCGGCGTCAGGGATGTCTCCGCTGGAACCCAACTTCGCCGCACTCACAAGCTTGTTTTCTACCCAGGGGGCACCCGCATCCAGCGATTGCGGTTGAGCACACCACAGGTCACCGGTTGCGGAACGGCCCGACTCGCTTCGAATGAAGAGGACAATTTCCCGGTCAGCGTTAAGGCGGAAGTTTCGAGGAGCGCCGAGCCGAAAGCTTCGAGTGAGTGCCCGTTGCCTGGGAAATGATTCAGTCATGCGTGAATCATGCACCACTCAGCGCGAGCAGTACCCTTGAGTGGTGACTGAAATAAAATCCCACGACAAGCGGCTGCTTATCGTTCACGCCCACCCAGACGATGAAACAATTGGTACCGGCGCGACCATGGCGAAATATGTCGCTGAAGGCGCACAGGTGACCCTCGTGACTTGCACTCTCGGCGAAGAAGGTGAGGTGCTGGTTCCTGACTTGGCTCACCTGGCGGCCGATCAAAACGATGCCTTAGGAACCCATCGAATCGGCGAGCTCACCGACGCCATGGCGCTGCTTGGGGTCACGGATTTTCGTTTCCTTGGTGGGGCAGGCAAGTATCGTGATTCCGGCATGATGGGTGTGCCCAGCAATGACCGACCGGATTCATTTTGGCGGGCCGACCTCTTGGCAGCCGCTACTGACCTCTGCGAAATCATTCGGGAGGTGCGACCTCAGGTCGTTGCAACATACGACGATTTTGGCGGCTATGGACATCCAGATCACATTCAGGCGCATCGGGTCACTCACTACGCCATTTCTTTGGCCGAGAGCCCCAGCTTTCGCCCCGATCTTGGCCCTGCCTGGTCGCCGAGCAAGGTGTACTGGACGGCGTTCCCGCGTTCGCGCATGGTTGAGGGGATAAAGAAACTGCAAGAGGCAGGCGATGACAGTGAATTCGCAAACATGGATCCTGACAATCTGCCATTTGTGTGCGATGACGAACTCATAACGACTGCCATCGAAGGCAGTGCGTACATGGACGCCAAATACGCTGCCTTGGCGGCTCATAAAACTCAGATCACCGCCGAGAGTGGGTTTTTCGCCCTGTCCAACAATCTGGGCATGGAAGTGTTCGCCACCGAGCACTTTCGTCTTGCACGAGGTAGCTCGCATCCATCTGGACAGTACGAGGATGACCTATTCGCAGGGCTTTCGTGAGCGGTGAACTCTGTCCTTGGGAGAACTAGCGTTCTAGTCTCATTTGTTGTCTTGGGGTTGATTATTGGGATTTGTGGTGCCTTTTTTCAGGCTCACAGGTGGATCCCTGAACTTTTTGGTCGTTATCTCGTCATTCCATGGGGGACAATCATTCTTCTCGTTGTGTTGGTCCTGGTCACTCGAATGGCGACGGTAGCAACTGGCACGCGCTGGGGGGCTTGGCTTTTTGTCACAGGATGGCTGGCGTCCACGGTATTGCTGTCAGCCGATTCGCCGTCAGGGGACTTGGCCATCAGTTCGGGTGGCAGGCAATGGGTGTACCTCTTTGGCGGAATAATCGTGTGCACGGCTACAGCAACATTCCCTCCCCGCTTGGGCCGAGGAACCAAATCACAACCTCCAGCGTCCATTTCATAAATGGCAATTCGAATTGATGGAAGCATGTCGCTCAAGGGATAACCGCTCGTGGCTCTCTACCATGTGTGGACGGTCTCGCCGACAATATTTGCTGTCCAAGACGGAAATGCCCAAGACGGAAATGCCAAGGAGTGATTGAGTGTCCGAGCATCTGAAGATGCCCGAGCTGTCACGACAG
>Ga0136655_1000004_pt1 | contig 99040 bp, 76 predicted proteins | sample CPBDNA_2_FD_94863 | JGI IMG/M metagenome (GOLD analysis project Ga0136655, IMG submission 94863) | Freshwater to marine salinity gradient microbial communities from Chesapeake Bay, USA - CPBay_Spr_15_0.8_DNA (version 2) | ecosystem: Environmental > Aquatic > Marine > Coastal | place: USA... | reverse complement strand
TTACTTTCCAATACAAAATCTTCCGAAAATAGAGCCAAGTATCTCTTCATTCGAAACCTGACCTGTTATACTTCCCAAATGACCCAATGCCTTTCGGATATCCATGGCTAAAAACTCACCGCTTATCTGATCTTCTAAGCCTCTACGAACACTGCCTAAATCTAGTCGAGCTGAATTTAACTCGGCTTGATGTCGCACATTGGTTACTACAATTTCTTCTTTTAAGGCATACTGCGCATTGCTCATTTCAATCAAGGTATCGCTCAGGATATCTAGACCATGATGCTCTTTGGCAGAGATAGCAATGGTATGCTTTTCATTTTTGAAGTAGGCCAAGACCGGTTCAACGTTTCCAATGTCGGCCTTATTCAAAAGCAGCAATATGGGCACATTGGGCGCTTCTTTCCGAATGCGGACTAAGGCCGCCGTATGGCCATCTAAACTCCTAGAGATGTCTACCATATATAGTATTATAGAAGACTCTTTAATCTTCTGAAAGGTTCTGTGAATGCCCATGGTTTCAATGGCATCTTGCGTTTCTCTTATTCCGGCGGTGTCGATAAATCGAAACTTCAATCCGTTGATTATAAGGATGTCTTCTATAGAATCGCGGGTGGTACCTGCTATATCGCTTACCAGTGCCTTTTCTTCTTTCAGCAATGAATTTAACAAGGTAGACTTGCCCACATTGGGTTCTCCTACTATGGCAACTGGAATTCCATTGCGTATAGCATTTCCTGTGGCAAAAGAGTGGGTTAGTACATCTATTTCCACTTCTATTTTGTCTAATAACTGATAGAGTTTCACCCGATCAGCAAATTCTACATCTTCTTCGGTAAAGTCTAACTCCAACTCTACCAATGCTGCAAAATCAATGAGTTCTTGCCTTAGGGCTTCCAATTTTTTACTAAATCCGCCACGCATTTGGTTCAATGCCACTCTATGGGCTGCTTCGTTCTCGGATGCTATAAGATCTGCAACTGCCTCGGCTTGCGACAAATCCATTCGCCCATTTATAAAGGCACGCTGGGTAAATTCTCCGGCCCTTGCCAGTCGCGCTCCCTTTTCAATAAGCAATGACAGAAGCTTTTGTTGCACATAAGGAGAACCGTGGCACGTAATTTCCGCCGATTCTTCTCCCGTAAAAGATTTTCCTTCGTGAAAAAGGGTACAAAGCACTTCGTCTATTAACTCTTCTCCCTCGTAGATTCCTCCAAAAAGGGCCTTGTGTGAGGCAGAATCTTGTAGCTTTTTCTTAGATGCGGCTCTGAAAACCTGATCTACAATCTTAAATGTATCTTTCCCTGAAAGTCGAATTAAGGCTATGGCTCCCAATCCTGGAGGGCTTGAAAGTGCGCAAATACTGTCGTTGAAAAGAGTTGTCATACAGCCAGAAAGATAAGCAAGATTCAAATAGTTAGGTTGAGAAAAGGGAAACGTTTTTGTAATTCCTGTAGTTCTTGTTGTAGCTGCTCCCTTCTTATTTGATCGGCTGCGCTATCTGGTAAAAGACTTCTGTGGTTTAGACGCTTTTTCATTCCACCTAAGGCCTTTAAATCTCTAATAGAATGGTCGTTGAACAAGAATTCAGCAAATTTATCAGCTATATATTCTGTGGCTGCTTTGGTTGGATGTACCAAGTCATCAGAATAAAATCGGTAGTCGCGCAAAACATCTATCAATCCTTCATACGAGGGAAAATAGAAACACTCTTCTATTTTCTCGGTAAGCAAATGACAGGCTTCAATCAGCCGGGCCTTACTGCGATTGTTTTCAACTAATCCATCTTTTGTATGCCGCACTGGACTTACCGTCAGAATCACCTTTCCGTCTTTTTTACTTTCGAGGAATTCTCTTATTGAAAGACTCAAAGCGCTTTCTATTTTTTCAATGCTAAGCAGTCCCTTTTCAAATCGATTGGAAGGAATTTTATGGCAGTTTGCTACAATTTCTTTTCGCTCTATATGCTTGTACGCATAGGCTGTACCTAAGGTTAAAATGAGAATACTGGAGGATTGATACGCAGAAATTCCTTTTGAAATAGCTGCTTCCAATCGGTTTTGATGTTCTTGCGAATGGGGGTGCGAAAACTGACTGTGGGCATCTAAATTCAAATAAAGCCCATCGTTTTCTATAGAGTTTGAAATCGAAATCTTTTGACTAAAAATATCGAGCTGCTTGCTCAGACTTATGGGATTAAAGCAAATGCCCAACGGGTTTATGTCTATCGATAGAAAGCGATCTTTCATCCAATTTCCTACGCCTTCTGCGAAACAAGATCCCAAGCTCAAAAAATGGCGATCGAGAGAAACGGAATTCGGAAGTTGTGTTTTAGGAAAGTCGAGCTGCCATTGCATAGTCAAATGTACATTCCAAGGGCTATGATTCTACATTGAATTGGCATCGATTAGTCCTTTACTTTTGAGGCATGGAAAAAGCGCGTTTACTCTATTTCTTCGATCCTCTTTGTGGCTGGTGTTACGGATTTTCTGCAACTATGAAAAAGGTGGAAGAGTTTTATTCAGATGATTTTCAAATTGAAGTGTATTCTGGCGGAATGATTCGGGGAGAACGGGTTGGGATGCTCTCTGCCATTGCAGATTACATAAAAGAAAGCTTGGGTAGAGTAGAGGAGATGTCGGGTGTGCGTTTTGGCGAGGCGTTTAAGCAAAAGCTGAACGGCCATGGAGATCTCTTTTTAAGTAGCGATCCGCCATCTAAAGCCCTGGCTGTGATTAAGAAACATTTCCCTGAAAAAGCTTTGAAATACGCCGAGGCACTTCAAGCCTTGGTCTACGAACAAGGAAAGAATTCAGATGACCGTGAGGCTTTGGCTGATTTGGCTCAATTTTTTGGGATGGAGAAATCCACTTTTATACAAGAATGGGAGTCTGAAGATTCGTTGAAATGGGCAGAAGAAGACTATTATATGTCTCATAGTTTTGGCGTTCAGGGCTATCCTGCACTGATTGCAGAAGCAGGTGGACAGTATTATCTCATTGCCAAAGGCTTCCGAGATTACAGCAGTCTTCAACCCATTTTGGAAGAGCTTAAAAACAAGCACTTCCAAAAAGAGTAGTCTAGTTTATCTTCCTTCTATATGCGGTCCGCCTTGCTCGTATACTTGCTGTTTCATTTTGTCTACGGTGAGTTTTACTGCGGCAATTTCAGACTGATGTTTAATTAAATCGGCTTTGGCCCATTCCAAGATTTGCACTACTTGCGGACTAGGGCCAGCGGTACTATTCCAAAAGGAAAGGTAAATTTTCGACAATCGATCGTTCAGCGTGGCGGGATTCTTTTCGCCCACTTTAGATCGCGCAGGATTTCCGTACATCACCAATCTCAATTCGTCGTATTTCTTTCTCACATTGGCTAATTCACTGAAAGCGGCTGCTGCTTGAGGAGCTTGAACCTGAGCTGTTTCCAAGGTTTCTATCGACTTTTGAAGGTATGTCATTTCAGCATCTAAACTCGAGCTTTGTCGAATTAGCTCTCTTATCCCAGCCCAAAACTCTTCGCGCTTCTTTTCATCACTTTCTAGGTATAATTCGGGGTAAAGTGGCTTCACCACAAAGCTCTGAGCGGCGGTAAGAGTTTCCCATTTTCCATTTTCTTCCTTCACAAGTTCTACGCTGTAATTCCCAGGCGAAGCAAGAATGCCTTGATCGTTTTCATCTGGCTTAGCACCCAACCTCAAAGTACTGATGGGTGGATGTCTAAGATCCCAATTAACTCTATGAAATCCCTTTGATTTTTCGGCGGCTAGATGCCGAATAACTTTACCGGATGCGTCTTTTACGATCAACCACAATTGAATTTCATGCTCTCTTTCTTCTGCCGCTAAGGCCTCCCAGCCCGGAAATGGAATGTTCGCATTCGCATTAGACTGGGTCCATTCCTTTTCTTTCTTTTTGCGTTTCTCTTTTAAACTGCTGTAATCTTCGGCAATATGATAGGTGAAATTGGCACCAAAAGAAGGGTTTTCAGCGAAATAATGCCCCGAGCCTTGGTCTGCCGCTCCTTTTTCAAAACTCATTTTAGAGCGAGGGATATACCACCAAGCATCCCGTATAGGGTAGAGACTTGCGGCTTCTTTTAACTTGGTTTCATTCAGATTTCGGAAGACCGATATATCGTCGAATACATAGAAACTCCTTCCAAAAGTGGCTAAGACTAAGTCGTTTTCTCTCCGCTGTATGGTTAAGTCACGAACTGGAATAGTGGGCATTCCGCCTTTTAACTTAGTCCATTTTTCACCCGAATTAGCGCTAAAAAACACCCCGAATTCGGTTCCAATGAAAAAGAGATTCTTATCTATATGGTCTTGTACAATTCTCCAAACCAAGTGTTTTTCAGGTAGGTTGGATGTTATGGAAGTCCATGATTTTCCTTTGTTGATACTTTTGAATAGGTAGGGCTTAAAATCGCCTTTCTTGTGATTGTCTAGGGCGATATAAACAATATTTGCATCAAATAAATCGGCCATTATATTGTTCACATAGGCGGTTGCAGGAACGCCAGGAAGGGAAGACACTTCAATTTTCTTCCATTCTTGTCCACCGTTTTCTGTAATCTGAATATACCCGTCATCGGTGCCGATGTAGAGCAGTCCTTCTTGTTTTGGAGATTCGGCTATGGAGGTAATGGTGTTGAAATTAGACATTGCATATAAATCCCATGCATTGTCCCAGCTCTGCGTTTTCCCTCCTATGGGAAGCTCAATTCTGTTCTGATTTTTAGTTAAGTCAGGTGAAATGGCCATCCAACTATTGCCTCTGTCTTCTGATTTCCAAAGTCTCTGAGACGCAAAATACAAGCGGGTAGGAGAGTGCGGACTGATGAAAATGGGTGCGTCCCAATTGAAGCGTTCGGCGGGTTCTCCGGGGGCGGCTTGTGGTTGAATATCCACCACTTCTCCATTGCGCATATCTATTCTCGCTAAGGTTCCTTCCTGCCTTTGACCGTAGACCACATCGGGATTACCTGGTTCTACTGCAGGCTGATGCCCATCCCAATCGAGTACAACATGCCAATCAGAATTTTGTATTCCTTGGAGATTATCGGTTCTGGAAGGGCCTCCTTGGGTACTGTTGTCTTGGGTTCCTCCGTAGACTTTGTAAAAGGGCTTGCTGTCGTCTACCGCCAATTTATAGAATTGCGTAATGGGCATATTGGCTATAAATCGCCAGTTCTTGGCGAGATCTAGACTTTCATACAATCCGCCATCCGTTCCCATTAGGATGTAGTTCGGGTCATCGGCTCTGAAGGCCATGGCGTGATTGTCAGAATGTTTGTTTTTTTCTTCCAGCCTGCGGAAATTCCTTCCACCATCATCCGAAACCTGAACTCTATAGTCCATTAAGTAAATGCGGTTGTAATGATGCGGGCTGGCATAAAGTTCTTGGTAGTAATGAGGACCCGTAGCACCCGATACGGCAGAAGAGCGTTTCTTCCAAGAGCTTCCGCTGTTTTCAGAAACGAAAACACCTCCTTCTCTTTGATTGAGCTCAATGGCAGCGTACAAAACTTCAGGTTTTTGAGGAGAGATGCTCAAACCAATTTTTCCATAGGGTTTGGCTGGCAATCCGTTTTTAAGCTCTTGCCATGTGGCTCCTCCATCTACACTTTTATAGAGTCCACTTCCCATTCCACCTCCCAAATAGGCAGCAGTGGTTCTATGGCGTTGCCATGTTGCGGCATATAAAATTTCAGGATTGTTTGGGTGGATGGCCAGATCGGTAGCGCCTGTCCATTCATTTACCAGTAACACATTTTGCCAAGTTTTACCTCCGTCTATAGATTTAAAAACGCCTCTTTCTCCACCGCTATTCCACAAAGGACCTTGCACAGCAATCCAAATAATATCTGAATTGGTAGGATGGATTAGGATTTTAGAAATGTGTTCAGAATTTTTAAGACCCATGGATTTCCATGACTTACCATCGTCATCAGACCTGTAAATACCGTCTCCAAAGCCCACATGTCTTCCACCTACATTTTCGCCCGTACCTAGCCATATAGTAGAAGTCTGAGATGGATCAATGGTGATACAGCCTGTGGAATACACCTTTTCGTTATCAAAAATAGCCTGCCAAGTAATTCCCGAATTTTCTGTTTTCCAAACTCCTCCAGAGCCCACCGCAACATACCAAGTAGTTGGTTTTGACGGATGAATGGCTATATCCGCAATTCGTCCCGCCATGAGCGCAGGCCCTATACTTCTAAAAGTAAGGCCCTTAAAAGCAGATTCAGAAAAGAGGGTGTCTTGTGTTTTCTGCTTCTTTTGCGCTTGCAGGGAGACTCCAAGGCAGAGAAAAAGAAGCAGGAATAGGGCTTTTTTAAAGGATAGACAGAGCGTAGCCATAAATAGTGTTTTAATCGACGTTGAATTGAAGAGCCTTGACTCAGGTAGTTTTTCTAGCTTTTTAAGTGAAAGGCTAGAGATTGGAAAAATACATTAAATGACCATACTCTTTTAATAGGATAGATAAAGGATTTGTAATTTATTCAACAAAACCTTGGACCTGAGCACCCAATGGGTAGAACTTAGTCCAATGCATTCATTAATACTTGGTATTCTACTGAATCAATTTGCCTTTCGTGTTAATGTGCATTCTTTTTTTTGGAAAAAGAGAATTTGCTTTCTTCCTGAATTGATTCTCAAATCTGGTTTCAAGCCCTATAAATTTTTGAAAGAAGACGAATGAATTGAGGATGTTCTGTTATAATAAAGATCAAGGATTAATTTGAAAAAAAGGGTTGATCTAACCGAGTTTACTTACACTTTTGAAAAGCCTTGAAAGAAATTTTTAAGAATTATTGATATTACATTTTCTCTATTGATCTTTTTTATCCAACTTGTGCCTTTATAATAAATCAATAAACATGGCAACATTTTTTGTTAAGCAAAGAGCCGATGAGCAGTGGCAGTTCAATTTAAAAGCGGACGATGGAAGTACTTTGCTTTTGAGCGAAGGCTATACTACCAAATCGGCTTGTATGAACGGAGTTGAATCGGTAATCAAGAATTCGGTTTCAGAGGGAAGGTACGATAAGGCTAAGAATAAAGGCGGAAAATGGTACTTCAATTTGAAAGCCGGAAATGGACAAATCATTGGAACCAGCCCTGCTTTTGCAGATGAAGCCGCTTGTGATAAAGCGATGTCAATGGTTATGTCTCAAGCCGCTAAAGCGCCTGTTGTAGAAGAATAAATTTCTACAAATTCTTTATTGGAGAATAATCACGCTTCCGTACTCTTCTAGATCGGAGGCTCGAAAGACCCAATTATAAACACCTTGGTAAGAGAATTCATCTCTCAGACTCCCATCCCAGAATTCTTCAAATGGGCGATTGGTTTGAAAGATGAGTTCTCCCCATCGGTTAAAAATGCTAAAGACACCATCTTCAAGACATTGATCTCCCGCTACGATTAAGACTTCATTTCTCTTATCGCCATTGGGGGTAAATGCATTGGGTATATACAACCTTCGAACGATTTGCTCTATGTACAATGTAGTATCCGTAATAAACCCACTACCGCAAACCGTATCAAAAATGGCCACTTTTATGGTGTAGAAACCATCGTTTGGGAATTCGTGAAAGTGCCTAATCGAAGCTTGGGAGGAGTCCCCATCTCCATAATCCCAAAATATTTTTGCTGAGTCGCTCACATTGAGTAACTCCAGTAAAACCCCCGGATTTTCACAGCTAGGCTCATTTACTTTAACCTTAGGGTTGAATAGAAGGGGTTCAAGGAGAATGCGTTGAGAGGATGTATCCACCGTGTTACAGACAGAATCGCGTGCGGTTAAGGTAACTTTGAAAGTCCCAAATTGCCCGTAAATATGCGCAGGTTGAAAACCACTGGTGCTTGTTCCATCCCCAAAATCCCAAAGAAAATCGTTGGCATTTAAGCTGTTGTTTACAAATTGAACAGGCCAATCTGGATTGCATGACACTGCTAAAGGTTCAAATTGACTAATGCTTTTAGAACCGAGAGTATGGGTAAAACTCAGAAAAGCAGAATCGGTGAGATTGCAAAGAGTATCTTCTACAATTAATCGAATTTGATAGGTTCCTAGGGTATCATATTGCGCAATAGGATTCTCATCGTTCGATGTTCGTCCATTGCCAAAATCCCAAAAAAAGCGATTTGCATTTATGCTTGAATTCAGAAAGCGCATGTTTATAGTATCGCAGATGGTATCGCTCTGAAAGGCAATGTCTATTAGCGCATCTGCAGATAGACTGAAGTCGAAATCTATTTTAATTAGCCCTAAGTTGCAATTGGAGCTTAAATTATTGGGTCCGTAAACACCCGGAGTAGTGGGGAAGGTTTGTTGTCCACATCCAGCACAAACAGCTTGATAAATAGTGCCATCCGGACTAAAGCGACTGGTTCCGGCATCCACGTGTTCATTCGCTTCTCCACCATAATAAGAACCGAAAAGTAAATTAGTGGCATTGGGAGTTAAGGCCATAAAATAGAAATCGCTACCATCGGATACATCTTTAAATGCATTGGGAGTAATGGGCATACCATCCATAAGACCCAAGTTATTGCTATTGGTAACTCCGCCCCATCCACTTATGTAGATGTTGAGGCAATCGTCTACCAGAAAAGCAGTGGGAGACATATTAGGAACAGTTGCGCCATTTCCAATAACGGTGCTCCAATTTAGGGTTTGCAGATTGCCACTGTATTGCTGAATAAACTGACCTCCTGGAGCTTGGCTAAATACTCCTGGGCTAATGGGCATGCTTCCAAAAGTTTGACCGAAAACATACACACGATTATTGCGGTCAGATTCTACTAAATACACTTGGTCTCTTTCGTTCGAACCAATGTAAGTTGCCGATAAAAAAGCGCCTGTAGTTATATTCATACGAAGAATATATCCATCTGAATTGCCAGCCAAGGCGGTCTGATGGCTATTGGCTGAAACCCTCAAATCTGAACTTCGAGTTCCACCCACAACGAAGAGCTCACCCAGATCGGATATTTCCAACGCATAGGCACAATCAGAAACTCCTCCTCCATAATAGGTACTCCACATAACACCACTTAGGTCGGAATAAAATTTGGCGATTATGGCATCTGACCATCCACCAAAAGAAGTTTGAAAAGCATTGTTGTGCACAATATTGCTCGATTGAGTAACACTCGCAATAATGATTTCATTGTTGGGCCCTACTTGCACGCCTCCCCTAAACTCATCTGCATAATTCACAGCCATTTCTGAGTTTAGTCCATCGTTTAAACTCCCACCGTAATAGGTTGAAGCCAGCAATTGGGAGCCATCAGGCGAGAGTTTGGAAATGATGATATCCGTTCCACCGGTGAAATTTCCTGGAACATAGGTTTGTCCACCACCGAAGGTAGATTGATAGGCGTTGGAAGTAACAGGGAAATCAAGCGAACCCGAAATACCTAGAATAACCAAATTACCCTGCTGATCTTCAATAAGAGAATGCGGCTGATCTTTCATTGTGCCCCCTAGGTAGGTGGCATAGATTAGATTACTTCCATCTGCAGATAATTTAGAAATCGCAATATCGGTGGCACCACCACTCATGGAGGTTTGATAGGCGCCAGTAGTGGTTGGATAGCCTATACCAAAAGCAATTCCTCCCCCATAGACTTCTCCAATAGAAGAGTAGGTAGCCGTAAATCCCCAATTGTCTACCTGTGAACCGGAGAAGCTTGAAAAAACCAAAACAGGATCAATCGTAGTTGGCTTGGATGGATTTAATGTTTTGGAAGCAAATCCAACGGTATCGCCTGAAAGAATATAGTGTATATCAATTTCGTTCTCTTTCGTTTCCGCTCCCTGCCACGATTTTGGAATATACTCTTTCAATGAACCCACTGAAGTTTGTAGAACTAAGGCTTTTTTCTCCAGACCTAAGGAATTTAAACCTTCATAGAAATAACGTATTTGTTCTATATCAGCTCCAGGTCTAAGAATAAAGTTGAATTTAAAACCTTCTTCGGTAGTGCTTAAAACCAGGTCGATTCCAGGATATATTTCCAACAAACTCAGTTCTTCATAAACGGTTTGATTGCTTCGCCAACGTTCTGGATCAGAACCTAAAAAGTAGTTGACTTTATGAGATAATGGTTTAGATTCTTTAATATCAGGCGTTTGTGATCCGATAAATTGAAGCTTAAAGCTGTGTCCATTTACCTTTTCAGCATGGTGAAGAGCATGTTCATCGAGAGGGAGGATGTTAAACGATATAGCATCTTTTTCAATGAAAATACTTCCTGAATTTAAACGCAAGCGATAAAGAAAAGCATCTCCCCATTGTCCGGTATTGGCCTCAAAAACTCCTTGTGCCTTTCCCGAAAGAAAAAGAAGCATACAAAAGAAAAAAGAAGACGCACGCAAGAGGTACAAAAGAGGTATAGCTTTTTTTCAAAGTTACTCATTCGCACTTCACTAGGGAAGGGATGGAAGCAAAAAGACTTAAGAAAGGAGTTTAGTGCGTAGAAGGTACTTTTTGTTCATTGAATCGCGAAAGGCAATGAGGTAATGCTCTTCGTCTGCGATGGTTTTAAATCGTTTCGCTAGTTCTTCGGCTTTAAGTGGATGGTTTTTTGAGATCACATTCAATCGTTGATTCATTTGTTTTTTGTCGAAATCACCCAATACTTCGAAGCTCCTTCCCGGAAAATCGGAAATACCTTCCTTGGAAGTGAATAAGTGAGTGTTGGCTGCGATTTTATCTACTTTAAACTCCCTTGTAATTCTTTCCCAAGGTGAAAGTTTTAAGAGGTTCACATGAGGTACATAAATGAATTTCTGCGGAGATAGAAAATGAGAAGGTTGAACGCCTATTTCGTTCGCATTAAGTTGAATGCCGGCTATATTCGTTCCTAAGAAAGTAGCTTTAATATAAGTACGACATAGCTTTTGCTGGAGCAGCAACAGCCATTCTTTACACTCGTTTTTATAGCTCACCAGATTTAAATACTCCAATTCAGATGGGAATTGGAGTAGTAATTCTTTGGTGTCTATCATTGGAGAAGCCTTCAAAAGAATGTGCTTTCCTTTTTTTAGCCAATCGCTCAGGTGTTTGGAAGGAGAGGGTTCGCAATCATGAAGTGAAAAGATTTTTTTGTCTCCCTTTGGTCTGCGATCTGGATCAACATAAAGGAGATCGGAAAAGTCTTTGAAGGTCTTCATCCATTCTGCTGAATCTTCAGCAACAACTTCAATATTTTCGATACCCAATGAATGGAAATTCCTTTTAGCCAAATAAGCCAATTCAGCATCTCTTTCTAGATAGATTACCCGCTTGTATTTTTTGGAAAGAGCAATGCTATCTATCCCAAGTCCGCCGCTTAAGTCAATTGCCAGTTCGCCTTCAAACTCCAAGAACTTATGAGTTGCCATTAGGTACGAACTACATTGCTCTGCGTTTAAGCCTGATTTGCAGATAAATCCTTCCTGAAACCATGTAGGTGGAATTTTATCTACAGCCTTTTTTTCAGCCTCGAAAGCTCTTAGAAATCTCAACTCCTCCTCAGAAAGCGATTGAGACTTTACAAGGTTAGATGATTGCAGATAGGCTTGGCGGAAAGAAGAGTATTTTTCCCAAAAAGAGTAATTAGAATCGCTTAAATCAGACATTTCGTGTTAAGCTCTGAATAATATGAAATTCAGAAAGGAATTCTTTGGCAATAATTCTCAGAAGAGAATAGAAAGGCACGGCTACGATCATGCCCATCACACCCAACAGAGTACCAGCAGCCGTTATAACCAAAAATATTTCCAAAGGATGAGCATTCACTGAATTGGAGAAAATGATTGGTTGCAAAACAAAATTGTCTATCATTTGAGTGATGAGGAACACCAATGCAACCATGCCAATAAGAGGCATTAGCTCAGCTTCAAAAGGAAGGTTTAAATTTTGGGCTGTGGCTAGAATTAATCCTACGGAAGAACCGATTAAGGGTCCAACATAGGGAATAACATTTATTAGTCCAGCGAAAATGGCGATAAAGAAAATGTTTTCAATTCCAACTATACTTAAGCCCGTAGCTACCATTACGGTAACGATAGAAACTTGCAGAAGTAATCCAATAAAATAGCGAGAGAGGGTGTTTTTTACTTTGGGTAAAATACGATCTAGCTTTTCATGATGCTCTTGATTAATAGCAGAATACAGCATGGCTGGAGCTAGGTTCTCTTCCTTGAGGAAAAAGAAAGTAATAAAGGAAACAGAGAAGAGAGTAACGGCAAAGCTTCCAAACCCTTGTGCCAAATAATTGAAGAAGCCAGTAATTTTATGCAGATTTAAGGAGTTTAAAATGGACGTTTTTAAAGGCTCCGAATCAAATTCAATTTGAAAATCAGCCGCCATTCTTTGGTAAATTCCAACTTGATTCTCGAGATAAGACATAATACTTTCGGTATCTATTTCCGACCAAACTTGAAGTTCTTTAATAAGAGCTGGTAGGAATAAGAATAGAATTCCAAAAAAAACGCCGAGCTCAAGGAGCAATACGATGGCAGCAGCAATGCTAATGGGCATGCGTATTTTACTGATATGTATTTTTAATAGGAAGTCTAAAATTGGTCTACCGACAAAGGCTAAAATGGCGGATAGAACAATGTAAAACAGTAGCGTTCTTAAATAGTAAATAGCAAAAACCAAGGCACAAAGCAGCAAAAGGCTCAATATGGTTTTTACGATAGGATTAAATTTCATCTTTTGCAGAGCTAAATGCATAGGCGACCAAATTGGCCCCCATTTTCAACGCAAGTGTACGCACTTCTTCAGAATCGTTATGTACCTCAGCATCCTCCCAACCATCTCCTAAGTCTGATTCGAAGCTGTAAAAGAGAACAATTCTACCATTTCTTCGAATGGCGAATGCCTGAGGTTTTTCTGCATTGTGCTCATGAATCTTAGGCAATCCATTTGACATTTCAAATGCCAAATTGAAAATGGGATGACTGTTCGGTACTGCTTCTAAAGGTGAATCTGGAAAAAGCGACATCAATATTGGCCGGATGAATTCATCCATACCATAGTTATCATCTATATGAACAAAACCACCTGCATCTAGATAGGTCCTCAATCGATCTAATTCTTCTGGAGAAAAAACAACATTGCCGTGTCCAGTCATATGAATGAAGGGATATGCAAATAATTGATCGTCTGATAGACTTACCGTTGCCGCTTGCGTTGTAAGCTGAGTCTGCAAAGCTTTGTTGCAGAAGCTTGAAAGATTGCCCAAAGCAGTGGGGTTAGAATACCAATCGCCACCGCCATTGTATTTTAGAACAGCTAAAGTTTGACTATGGCCAAAGGGTATGAAAAGGCAAAAAAAGAAGACTGAGAGAACTTTATTCATTCCAAGACTTATATGATTTTCAATGAGTTCATTTGAGCTTAATCTACGCCTTTACTCATTGAAGACGAACATACAAAAAGACAGGGTAATTATTGAAGGATTTTTGATTTAATTAGCACGTTGGAACCATTTTAACTAATTCGAAGCGAATGCGCATATCCTACACAATTGTAGCCATTTTAATCACCTGGTTTTTAGGTGCTCAAGTGCAGACTTCCGCAACTTTTACTTCAGGCGATATCGGAACCCTTCGCACTACAACAGGGGCTTTGCCTAATACCACGGTTGAGTCTACTTGCCCAGATACAATTACGATAAACATTCCACCAGGAAATGTCGTGCTTACTACAAGTGTAGTGTATTCGATGACGGCAGATGGAGCTGCTTGGATGAGCGAACAAAGAAGTTATATAGAATGCGCAACAACGGGTGTCAGGGAGGCCACTTTCGCAAATGGAGCGGGCAATACAACTGGTACTTTTCCGTATAGCCGAAATGGCTTAACCATAGCCAACGGAGTAAGTGCAACAGGGCAGATAAAGTTTGTAATGCATGCTTTTAAGACTTTTGGTACCGCGGGCTGCAGCATTGTTCAGAATAAAGTCAATAATAATTCATGGATCGTTACGGTAACTCACATTCCACCACCAACATGTCCATTTCCTTCCAATTTACAAAGTCCTTCACAAGGTAGCTCTTCTGCCTTTCTAACGTGGACATCAGGCGGAGCTTCTAACTGGAATATTCAATACGGTGCGCCGGGATTTGCATTGGGCACTGGAACAATTGTAAGTGCGGGCTCCTCTAATTTCACCCTGAATGGATTAAATCCTCAAACAACTTATCAAGCCTATGTGCGCGATAGCTGTGGGTTAGGGGATGTAAGTGCTTGGATTGGCCCCATTTCCTTCACTACCTCATGTTTACCCTCAATTGCTCCGATAAATCAAACTTTTGATCCTGGCGCTTGGGTTCCAGGTACAGGATTTACTAATGCCTTTGATGCAATTAATTCTTGTTGGGAAAGAACCCCAGGAGGGAATACCGGTGGTTTTGGTACTTCTCAATTTTTCTGGGGAGTAGGTACGGGCAGTGCAGCCTTTAATACGGGACCCTCTAGTGATCATACCACCGGAACAGGAAAATACATGTTCGTAGAATCTTCGTTAGGCGCTAATGGAAGCGTTGCAGATTTAATCTCCCGACCAATTGATTTATCCCCTTTAGCTGTGCCAGAAATGCGTTTTTGGTATCATATGTATGGCGCTCAAACAGGCACTTTGACGGTTTCTATAGATAACGGAACGGGTTGGGTGGATGTTTTCACTCTTTCTGGTCAGCAACAAACTGCTTTAGCAAGTCCATGGACGGAAGTCATTATCCCAATGGCCTCCTATATTAATGATACCATAAAAATTCGCTTTAGGGCAACAAAAGTTGGCACGTCTGGAGATATAGCCATAGATGATCTAACCATTGATGAGGCGCCTGCTTGCCCTCAACCGGCTAACTTAAATGCATTGGCGATAGGTTCAAATAGTGTAAATCTTGATTGGTTGGCTGCTACCGCAACTTCTTGGAATTTAGAATATGGTCCTCCAGGTTTTACACCAGGTACAGGAACCCTCATTCCGGCTGGAACAAATCCATTTAACCTAACAGGCTTACTTCCAAATACACCCTATGATATTTATGTTCAAGAGAATTGTGGACCTGCTGGAGTCAGTGCTTTTTCAGGACCACTTAGTGTTAGAACAAATTGCCTTCCCTTTTTAGCACCTTATCTAGAAACGGTAGATGGAGCTTCTTGGGTTCAAGGAACGGGCTTTGCAAATGGAGGAAACATAATAGATCCCTGTTGGTCAAGGAATCCAATTGCTCCTGTTGGATTTGTAGGCAATTTTGCATGGGGAACTGGCCAAGGTAATCCGGGTACTATTAACACGGGGCCGAATGGAGACCACACTTCTGGTACAGGAAAGTATGTTTTTGTTGAATCTTCACTCGGAGTCAATGCCTCAATTGCAGAGTTAGTATCTCCCTTAATTGATGTTAGCCCACTAACTTCTCCAGAGCTCCGTTTTTGGTATCATATGTATGGCATAACTACAGGTTCAATTAGTGTAGATATTAATTCAGGAAGTGGCTGGGTAAATGTATGGTCGTTGTCTGGCCAGCAACAAACTTCAAACGCAGATTTATGGCGTGAAGCTATTGTTGGAATAGGTGCTTTTGCAAATGATACTATTCAAATTCGCTTTACAGCAACTAAAGGCTTTGGAGGACAAGGGGATATGGCCATTGACGACATTGCTGTAATTGAAGCGCCAAACTGTCCGCAGCCCTCTGGAAACTCTATCTTGGCCGTAGGCTCGAATAGCGTGTCAGTAGACTGGATTTCAGGAGGTGCTTCCAATTGGAATATTTCTGCTACAACTGTAGGAGGGAATCCATTAAGTGGGATTATTGGAAACGCAACGGCTATTCCCTACACATTAAATGGTCTCGCGCCGAATACCAGTTATGACATTTACATTAGAGATAGTTGTGCGGTAGGTGATGCGAGTTTCTGGATAGGTCCACTAACTATTCGTACCAACTGTTTGCCATTTCCAACCCCGTTCATCGAAAATTTCGAAGGATTGTCATGGATTGGTGGAACAGGCTTCCAAAATACTGGAGATGCGATTGACCCCTGCTTCACCAGGAATCCAGGTCCTCCAGTAGGATTTACCGGTGATTTTTTCTTTGGTACTCGCCAAGGTGCTCCAGCTGGTTTCAATACTGGGCCAAGTGGAGATCACACTACGGGTTCAGGAAAATACATTTATACAGAGTCTACCATCGGATTGAATGGTGCTACGGCTACATTCCTTTCTCCGCTAATCGACTTATCAAACTTAACTGTTCCCGAATTGCGTTTTTGGTACCATATGTATGGTTTGCAAATTGGAAGTTTAGAAGTTGCAATAAATGATGGTTCGGGTTGGACGGTCATCCAAACCATTACAGGCCAACAACAAATATCTTCAACTACCCCTTGGCTAGAAAGTATTAATCCGCTTTCGGCTTATGCGAATGATACTGTGCAAATTCGTTGGACAGGAACGCGCGGTTTCGGTGGATTAGGCGATATGGCCATCGATGATTTTTCGATTATTGAAGCGCCTACTTGTCCCCAACCTTCTCTACCCGTTGCTAGCAGCATAAGCTTTAGTTCAGTTGACTTAAGTTGGACTTCAGGAGGTGCATCCAATTGGAATATTTCTTTTGGATCTGTAGGCTTTTCGCCGAATACAGGAACCATCGTCTCAACAAGTGTTAATCCTTTTACATTAACAGGATTGAACCCATCGAGTCAATACCATATCTACATAAGGGATAGTTGCGGTCCTGGAAGTGTTAGTCCTTGGGTAGGACCCATTTTGGTGTCTACGCTTTGTGGACCTGTTCCAGCCCCATATCTTCAAGATTTCACTTCCACGCCAGCTGGTTTATTGGGCACTTTCCCACCCCTTGCTCTTGCTAATTGTTGGGAGTTAGGTGCATCGTCAGCAACAGCGCTTCGATGGGAAACGGAAGATGCTACTGGTGTAAATGAGAATTCTTTCAATACAGGACCTTGGTTCGATAATACAACTCCTTCTACAGCAGGCGGAATGTATATATTCCTAGAAGCAAGCACAGGTGGAATTGGTTCTACAGCAGCTTTTACATCTCCTCTAATAATTACTAGTTCGTTGGCCGCACCCAATTTATCCTTTGCCTACCATATGTATGGCGCCAACATAGATTCGCTTCGTGTGGATATATTTAGCAATGGGGTTTGGGATAACAATGTTTGGAATCGATTTGGCCAACAGCAAACAAGCGGTGCAGCAGCTTGGTTAACAGCCGATGTTCCCTTGTCTGCCTATGGAGATACTATACGCGTACGATTCGTGGGAAGAAGAGGGTCTAGCTTCTTAGGTGATATTTCTTTAGATGATGTAAGCGTTGATGAAGCACCTGCTTGTCCAGATCCTAGTTTATTATCTTTTCTCTCCGCAACCGCTACCTCTGGAACCATTTATTGGACAGCGGGTTCACTTTCTTCGACTACTTGGGTAATTGAATTTGGTCCGGTAGGATTTGCTCCTGGAACGGGAGTAATTGTTGGTGCTACAAATGATACTGCCACTATAGCTGGTTTGACATCGTCAACTACCTATGATTTATATATCACAGAAGTGTGTCCAGCTGGTGCGGGATTATCCTCCACTATCGGACCCCTTTCTTTCAACACCTTATGTCTAACTGCTAGTATTCCCTATTTACGCGATTTTGATTCTTGGCCACCCATTTGTTGGGATTTGACAGGCGGTACAGTGGTTGCACCTCAAGCAAATGGCGATTATATGCTTGCCAATTATTGGAATTGGACACAACCTAATTTTGCCTTAGCGACTACTGAACCTATTAATATATCGGTGGATGCAAGAGTCAAGTTCCGTTGGTCCCATCTATACAATGGTGGCTTCGGACCAAATGACCAGTTAATACTACAAGTGCGATTGTCCAGTAGTTCGGTTTGGGACACGCTTATTAATTTGATAGGTCCAACTTTTACATCTCCTGGGGCAGGGAATACCACTCCAGCGGCTGATGCTGCTTTTATTCAAGAGACCATACTTCTAGATCCAGCTTTATATACTTCTCAAGACGTGGTATTTCAGTTGGTTATGAATTCAGGTTTTGGTACGAATCTGTATATCGATGACTTTATTGTTGAGGCAATACCAAGTTGTATTGAGCCAACAGCCCTCTCATTAGATCAGGTATCCACTACCACAGCAGAGTTATCATGGTTAACGGGCGGATCAACGAGTTGGCAACTTGAGTATGGTCCAGCGGGCTTTACGCCTGGTACAGGAACGATAGTGAATGCGTTAACCAATCCATTTACAATAACGGGTTTAACGGCCTCAACGTCTTATGATTTTTATGTTCGCGATAGCTGTGGAGCAGGCGATGTATCTACATGGGAAGGACCTGTAAGTGGCAGTACGTCTTGTCTAGCCTTTGCCACCCCTTATACAGAGACCTTTGACGGAGCGTCATGGGTAACGGGAACAGGGGCTACGAACGCGAATGATTTAATAGATAATTGTTGGACGCGTAATCCAAACGGGAACTTTACCGGTGGACCGAGCGTATATTCATGGGGCACAGGCACAGGTCCAACACCTTCAGGGGGTACAGGACCAACGGTAGACAATACAACAGGCACGGGTAATTATGTTTACATCGAGGCTTCTGGAGGAGGCAATGGCAACCGAGCGATTCTTCAAAGTCCATTGGTAGATTTAACGGGTTTGACCAATCCTGAATTGGAGTTCTATTACCATATGTTCGGAGCAAACGTAGATAGCTTGGTTGTGAAGGTGGATGATGGAACAAGTGTAACGACTCTGGATTTCTTGGTAGGAGCCCAACAGGCTGCTCAGGCAGATCCATGGTTAATGCGTACGATTTCGTTGGTTCCTTACGCTGGAAGTACGATCAGCATCCGTTTTGAGTCGAGTAAATTGGGTTTTGCGGGAGATATAGCGGTAGACGATGTATCCTTCCAATCAGGCAGTGCATGTCCATCACCGTTTAATTTACAGGTTACCAATACAGGTCCTAGTTCAGTAGACTTAAGCTGGACCTCAGGAGGAGTTGCGGGCTTTACTCAGGTAGAGTATGGTCCAGTAGGCTTTACCCCAGGAACAGGAAGTGTGTTTACAGCTACGGGCACAACAGCAAGTATAACGGGCTTAATTACGTCCACGGCCTATGATTTTTATATAACAGACAGTTGCGGTGCGAGCAGTTTTTCAACTCAGGTAGGACCTGTTAGTGGAACAACGCAATGCGCTGCTTTGGTAGCCCCATACACCGAAGATTTTGAGAGTGGCTTATGGACAGCTGCGGGCACTTTTGACCCAGGAACAATCGACGGATGTTGGACAAGAGACAACACTACAGATTATTGGTGGAAGGGAAGTAGCGGAGCAACCCCTACAGTGGGTACGGGTCCAAATGGCGACCATACCACAGGAAGTGGAAGCTATATGTACACCGAGACTAGCTCAAGTGCAGATTTAAACACAGAGATTGTATCTCCGTTTATAGATGTAAGTGCCTTAACGAGTGCAGAGCTTCGCTTCTGGTATCATATGTATGGCGGCTTGATAGATGAGTTGGAGTTAGAGGTTTGGGACGGAAGCGTGTGGAACTCTGAATTAACGATAAGTGGTCAGCAACAGAGCAGTCAAACGGCGGCGTGGCAAGAATCGGTAGTAGACCTTTCGAGTTATAGTGGCACAATACAACTGCGATTTACAGCCAGACGAATAGCGGGAGCCAACAATCAAGTGGATATCTCAATAGATGATATAAGCATAGATGAAGCTCTTTCTTGCCCAAATCCAAGTGCTATTGCTTTAACAGCTAATATTACCACCACTTCAGTTGAACTAAGTTGGACTAGTGGAGGTGCTACGAGTTGGCAGATAGAGTATGGTCCAATCGGCTTTACTCCTGGCTCAGGTACCATTGTAAATGCAACGAGCAATCCGTTCATCGTAACGGGCTTGAGTCCTTCTAGCAGCTATCATTTTTATGTTAGAGACAGTTGCGCAGCGGGCTCGGTATCCCCATGGAGCGGACCTGTAGTGGGTTCCACCCAATGTGGAACAGCGATAGCGCCTTATTTTGAGAACTTCGATTTAAGCTTTGCAGAGGGAACGGGGAATGATAATGCAGGAAGCACGATAGACCCTTGTTGGACACGCAATCCTGTAACGGGATATCATTGGGGCGGAGGTCAAGGAGGTACTCCAACAGCAGGCACAGGACCAACGGCAGATCATACGAGTGGCTTTGGGAACTATGTGTATGCCGAAGCAAGCTTTACAACACCTGGTGTAACGGCAGAGTTGGAAACACCAAACGTAGATGTAACGCCATTGACCTTGCCAGAATTAAAGTTCTGGTACCATATGAATGGGGCAAACATTGGCAAGCTAAGGGTGGATGTCTTTAACGGTACAAACTGGACAGCAGTTGACTCAATCGTAGGTCCACAGGGTACAGCGTGGTTAGAGCGGAGGATAGTGTTAACTGCTTTTGTAAACCAGACCATTAAAGTTCGATTTGTATCTACCACAGGCACAGTACCAACACAAATTGGCGATATCGCAATTGATGATTTATCAATCGTAGAAGGTCCAAGTTGCTTTGTTCCTACCAATTTGGCAGTAACCGCAAGCACACCAACCTCCGTAAGTTTATCATGGACTACAGGTGGTGCTAGCAATTGGCAGATAGAATATGGCCCTGTTGGCTTTACGCCAGGCTCTGGGACAGTTGTAAATGCCAATACAAATCCTTTTACAGTTATCGGCTTAACCGCTGCATCGGCTTACGATTTCTATGTTCGGGATAGCTGTGGAACGGGAGATGTTTCTATCTGGTCAGGCTCAACTCAGGGTACAACAGGATGTGCCACTGTGTTGGCTCCTTACAGTGAAAACTTTGATTCTCAATTCCTAGAAGGAACAGGGAATACGAATGCCAACAGTACTATCAACCCATGTTGGACCCGCAGTCCTGCTACAGGATACCATTGGGGAGGAGGACAAGGAACAACTCCAACGGCAACAACCGGCCCGAACGGAGACCATACTTCTGGGAATGGAAATTACGCTTATGTAGAAGCTAGTTTTAGTACTCTCGGAATGCGTGCGGATCTCGAAACGCCAGATATCGATCTTTCTGCCTTAACCTATCCAGAATTGAGTTTCTGGTATCATATGCTAGGAAGTTCTTTTGGTGCTTTGCGCATTGATATTTTCGATGGAACTGCTTGGAATATTGGTGTAGACTCAATCGTTGGCAATCAAGGAAATACTTGGTTAGAGCGCAATGTAAATTTGGCTGCCTATGCAAACCAAACCATCAAGGTTCGTTTTGTAAGTAGAGTTGTAAATACGCCAACTCAGTTTGGAGATGTGGCAATAGATGACTTATCTATAGATGAGGGACCTTCTTGTCCTCCACCTTCTTCTTTGGTGGCTTCTGCCGTAAGCAACGCAAGCGTTACGCTTCAATGGGCAAGTGGAGGTGCTACCAATTGGCAGGTTGAATATGGCCCTGTTGGTTTTACGCCAGGAACAGGTACAGTAGTAAGTGTTACTACCAATCCGTTCACCTTAACTGGACTAAATGCAACTACAGCCTATGATGTTTATCTAAGGGACAGTTGCGGTGCCGGAGATGTCTCTACTTGGGTTGGACCTTTGACTTTCACTACTGTAAACTGTACTAGTGGTTGTTTCTTAACACTAGAACTAACAGATTCTTTCGGAGATGGTTGGACTGCAAACAATGCGGGTACACTCTATCATCAAGTTCAATTTAGTGTTGGGGGTGGAGCTCCAACAAACTATACTCTGAATAACGGATTTAGCGGGTCATTCCAAATACCAGTATGTGATGGCGATGACTTTACTGTTTCATTCTTAGACGCAGGGCAATGGCAGAACGAATGCGGATTTAGATTGAGAGATCCAAACAACGTTCTACTCTTCGATATTCCCGCAGGAGCGTTAACTGGAAGTCTTCTGCTTTATTCAGACACTGTTGACTGTGGAGGACCACAACTTTGTGCTGATCCTACTAATTTAGGAGTTCAAAACATTGGGCAAAATTCTGTGAATCTTGTTTGGAATTCCATTTCAGGGACAAGCAGAGTTGAGTTTGGTCTAGCAGGCTTCGCATTGGGAACAGGTCAGTTTATAGGATTTATACCTTCAACTCCTTTCAACCTTACTGGACTTACACCGAATACAAATTATCAGTATTACGTTCAAGATAGTTGCGGACCTGGATCCACATCCAACTGGGTTGGACCTTTCAGCTTTACTACTTCCAACTGTCCTGCAGTTACTGCTAATTTCACTTTCACTATTAGTAATTTGACTGTTTCGGTAAATGGAACAAGCTCTTCAGGATCGTTCTTTACTTGGAGTTTTGGAACAACAGGAACCTCATTTGACTCGATAACTACCTATACCTTCGGACAGGAAGGAACGTATATTATCAAGTTGGTGAACTCAAATGGTTGTGGAAGCCTCGACTCCATGTTGGTTTCAGTAGACCTATGCGCTCCTTTAACAGCATCTTTCACGCAATCCACATCCTTACTCGACGCCGATTTCGATGCTACAGGAAGCGCTGGTAATCCTACTTCGTATGCTTGGGATTTTGGCGATGGTAATACAGGAACAGGATTGCTGCCCTCACATACCTATGCCAATCCAGGCATTTATACGGTACTTCTCACCTTAACAAATGCTTGTAATCAAACAGATACTGTAACACAAACTTTAGAGGTCTGTGATACCGTTCAGGCAAACTTCACTTACACATTTAGTGGTACAACCTTCGTATTCGATGGATCGGCATCCTCCTCAAATGCGACTGATTGGGCATGGGATTTTGGAGATGGAACCATAGATTCTGTTGCATCGCCTACCCATACGTTCACTTCGGGAACTTTTAACGTACAACTGATTGTAACGAATAGCTGTGGAGATGACGATACCGTTACTATACCCGTTGTTGTTTGCGCCAAACCTACTGCTGGATGGACTTTCACCATCATTTCTTCAGGAGCTAATGGTATGCAAATTCAATTTGACGCGTCTTCATCTATTGGTGCAGTAACCTACAATTGGGATTTTGGAGATGGTTCAGGAAATACAACATCTGGTTTTCCTGTGCATACTTATGCAACTCCAGGATTGTTCTATGTGGTTAGACTGATTGTCTATAATAGCTGCGGCGATTCTGATACTTTGGTTTCATCCCTAGCATTTATTGGTATAGAACAACTCAATGGTGATTCAGAACAACTCAGTTTGTTCCCAAATCCTGCAAAGGATAAAGTGGAAGTAGACTGGACTGGATTAAATTCTAATGAGGAAATAAGAGTTGAATTGATCGATGCAGGAGGTAAGCTGATTCGCAACCCTATGGGTACTCAAGAATTGGGTAAGTGGCATTTAGAAATGGATGTTTCGGACCTTCCAAAAGGAACGTATTACTTACACTTAAGGCAAGGAACACTTTCACGTATTCAACGCTTCGTTAAGCAATAATTGAAAAAGCGGCTCTTACAAGGAGCCGCTTTTTTTATTTAAGGCACGTTAGACCATTCAAAATCTAAAGGTATTTTCGCGGAATGCCCCTCTATAAAAATATCATTGCCCCACTGCTATTTACCCAAGATGCCGAAAAGGTGCATCATTGGATTACAGCTTTACTAGAAAAAGGTTTTTCAAATGCCCTTGCTTCCTTTTTTCTCAAAAAGGTTTATTCTCCTAAAGTATATCCTGATCTCAAGCAAAAGATTTGGGGAATTGACTTCCAACATCCCATTGGCTTGGCTGCTGGATTTGACAAAGATGCCAAACTGATTAAACCACTTTCGAACTTAGGCTTTAGTTTTATTGAAATAGGAACACTTACGCCAGTAGCTCAACCTGGAAATGAGAGACCACGGCTTTTTAGATTAAAGGACGATCAGGCACTTATTAACAGAATGGGTTTTAACAATGGGGGAGTTGCAGATTCGATAGAAAGACTAAAGAAAAAGGGCAACATCATTGTTGGAGGAAATATTGGTAAGAATAAAGTAACGCCAAACGATAAAGCGGTAGAAGACTACCTGAAGTGCTTTAATGCACTTTATCCATATGTTGATTACTTTGTCTTGAATGTTAGTTCTCCAAATACGCCTGGATTAAGAGCTTTGCAAGATAAAGAGCCCCTTCGGGAGCTTATACAAACGGTTCAGAAAGCAAATAATAGTCAGAGCAAGCCGAAACCCATCCTTCTTAAAATTGCTCCAGATCTCTCCACATTTGAGTTAGATGATATTGTTGAAGTACTTCAATTATGTAGATTGGATGGCGTAATTGCGACCAACACCACTGTAGATCGATCAGGATTGACTGCGAGCAAACAAAAAATTGATACTATTGGATTAGGAGGACTCAGTGGCAGACCTGTGGCTAATCGTTCTACGGAAATAATAAAGTACCTTCGGGAGAAATTGGGTCCAGAACCAATTATCATTGGCGTTGGTGGAGTCTTTAATGGTAGAGATGCTATTCAGAAACTGCATGCAGGTGCCAACCTCATTCAAGCCTATACAGGTTTCATTTACGAAGGACCCAAGTTCATCAAGAAGGCGTTGCAGGAGATGGATTATGGATTAAAAAGTGGACATTGGACTTGGAAAAATAGAAGGATATGAATGCCAATTATTTGAAAATTGTTGAATGCCCTCGTGATGCCATGCAAGGCTTTCACCAACAGATTTCAACAGACCAAAAGATTAAATATTTGAAGTCATTGTTGAATGCAGGCTTTCCGATACTCGATTTTGGAAGTTTTGTTTCTTCGAAGGCAGTTCCTCAAATGGCCGATACCAAAAGCGTTTTAGCTGCTATTGATAAGAGTGAATATCCCAATACAGAACTGCTCGCTATTGTTGCTAGCAGGAGAGGGGCAATTGAAGCTTCAGAATTTAGTCAAATCGATTTCCTAGGTTACCCATTTAGTATTTCTGAAACCTTTCAGCTGCGTAATACACATAAGAACATTGCATCATCTTTCGAATTAGTTCAACAGCTGCTTGAGATTACTGATAAATCGGATCAGAAGCTCGTTGTTTATCTTTCAATGGGCTTTGGTAACCCGTACAAAGACGATTGGAGTCTCTCTATGGTAGAAGACTGGACGGGTAGGTTAGTTGATAAAGGGGTAAAAATTATTTCTCTTTCTGATACTGTGGGAACAGCTTCTGCCGAACGTTTAGGAGTTGTAACCCAATCTATTATTGATATGTATAGTGAAATAGAAGTCGGGGTTCATATGCATACGAGTACGGGAGATTGGTATTCCAAGGTAGATGCAGTATGGAAAGCGGGCTGTAGAAGAATGGATGGAGCCATTCAAGGTTTTGGTGGATGTCCTTTTGCAGAAGATGAATTGGTAGGTAATCTACCCACAGAAAAATTATTGACTTACTGTGCAGAACATTCCATTTCACATGACATTAATTTGCCTGCTTTTGAAAGCGCATACAACGAAGCATTGAAAACTTTTACCTAAGTAATTTCAACGAATAATTGACGTTGAAAGACACGATAGGAAAAACTACTTTTGCAGAATGCTTTTGAACACGATTAAGAACTTTATTTTGGCCTCAGCCTTTATTGGTATACTTAGCTCTTGTAGCGAATATCAAAAGGTAGTTAAAAGTCCAGACATGGATTATAAGTTCCAAAAGGCTGTAGAGTATTTCAATAAAGGGAAATTCAATAAGGCCTATCCACTATTTGACGAGCTATTAACTCAGTTTCGGGGATCTTCAAAGGCAGAAGAAGTATATTTCTACTATTGTGAAACACAATATGCTCTGGAAGATTTTATTCTGGCAGGATATCATTATAAAAACTTCTATCGAACTTTTCCCAATAGCCATCATGCAGATGAAGCCGCTTATAAGGCAGCGTATTGTCATTATTTAGAAAGTCCAAAGTATAGCCTAGATCAAGCATATACCTATAAGGCTTTGAATGATTTACAATTATACGTAAATACCCATCCAAACAGTACCAAAATAGAAGAGTGCAATCAAATTATGGATGAGCTTAGACATAAGCTTGAGAAGAAGAGCTATGAAGTAGCCCGGCAGTATTACTATATGCAGCTGTATCAGTCAGCGGTAACGGCTTTTAATACTACACTAAATGATTATCCAGATACACCCTATAGAGAGGAAATTCTATTCTATAGATTATTAAGTGCCTATGAACTGGCTTATAAAAGTATTGAGGACAAGAAATTTCAGAGATACAAGGAAACAATTACTGCTTACAACGAGTTGATTGATTTTTTTCCAGAAACGGAATATCGCAACAGAGCTGAAGAAGTAAAGAAGAAAACAGAAGAGAACATTAAAGAAATAAAACTGAATAAATAGACCATGACAGATTATAAAAAGAGCGGTGCGGCAAAAACAACTGTAACTATTAATTCTTCAGAATTAGGAATTAGAACAGGTAATGTATATGAGGCAGTTGCTTTAATTGGTAAGCGCTCAGTTCAAATAGGAGAAGAACTTCGCCAGGAATTGCACGAGAAGCTAGAAGATTTTAACGTACACACGGAGAGTCTAGAAGAAATCTTTGAAAACAAAGAGCAAATAGAATTGTCGCGTTTGTATGAGGCATTGCCTAAACCAACTTCTTTGGCTATTCAAGAATGGTTAGAAGGTAAAATCTACTTTAGAAATCCAAGCGAACCTTCCAAAGATTAATCCGTTGAAAGGTGCTGAAGAATAAGAAAATCCTACTTGGTATAAGTGGGGGTATAGCTGCTTATAAAACACCTTTATTGGTGCGCTTGTTGGTTCAAGCTGGAGCAGAGGTACAAGTGATTCTTACTCCTTCAGCGGCTTCCTTCGTTTCGGAACTTACCCTTTCTACTCTTTCAAAAAGACCTGCTTTATCTGAGTACACTTATCAAGATTCAGGGGCAGAGGTTTGGAATAGTCATGTGGAATTGGGAATCTGGGCTGATTTGTTTGTAATTGCGCCCTTAACGGCAAATAGTTTGGCAAAAATGGCCTTGGGTCAGTCTGATAATTTATTGGTAGCTACCTATCTTTCTGCCCGTTGTCCAGTAATTGCTGCCCCAGCAATGGATTTAGATATGTATATCCATCCCTCAGTGGTTCGAAATATTGACCAACTAAAGGAAGATGGAGTACAAGTATTGGATGCTGCTGAGGGTGAACTAGCGTCTGGTTTGGTTGGCAAAGGGAGAATGCCAGAGCCAGAAGATCTATTTAATCACATCAAAGATTTCTTCAAACGCGATGAAAAATGGGCGTCTAAGAAGATTTTAATTAATGCAGGACCTACTTATGAAGCCATCGACCCAGTTCGGTTCATAGGAAATCATAGCTCCGGAAAAATGGGATTGGCACTGGCTTTAGAAGCACAGAAAAGAGGGGCAGAGGTCTATTTTGTTCATGGTCCTATGGCAAATCCACCTAAATCAATTTTTTTTAAGCAGATACCAGTGATCTCTGCCAAAGAAATGAATGAGGCTTGTCAAAACATCTTTCCACATGTTCAAGTTGCGATACTTAGTGCAGCGGTAGCAGACTATAGACCATCTAAAGTGGCGGATCAGAAGATAAAAAAGGCAGATTCTGCTTTGGACATCGCTCTTGAACCCACAGTTGATGTACTTAAATCACTGGGTGAAAAAAAGAAAGACCAAATTTTGGTTGGTTTTGCCCTTGAAACAGAAAATGCGCTAGAGAACGGTCAAAAGAAATTAAAAAATAAGAATCTCGATTTAATTGTGGTCAATAGTCCTTCTTCCTCTACTGGATTTGGGACAGATACGAACCAAGCGATTCTATTAGACAAAAAAGGCAACACTAAAGACTCTTTACTCGTTACTAAGAGTGAGTTATCTGTTCAGATTTTAGATTCAATTGAAAATCTTTGGAATGTATAAATTATTCTTTCTATTGGCTTGCATGCCAGTCTTTACTCAAGCCCAAGAGTTACTCTCAACGGTTCAGGTTTTAAGTCCAAATGTTCAGAACACTAGCAAGCAGATTTTCACTACAATGGAAACGGGCTTGAGGGAATTTATAAATACAACTCAATGGACAAGAGAGAAATACACTCAAGATGAAAGGATTGAGTGCACTTTTGTTTTAAATATTGTTGAACAAGTGAGCGTGGGTCAATTTAAGGCAACCCTGCAAGTTCAGTATTCAAGACCTGTTTTTAATTCGGCTTACAAGAGTCCCATTTTAAATGTTATCGACAAAAGTGTGAACTTCACTTATTTGGAGAACGACCGCCTTGAATTCATAGAAAACACTCATGTTTCCAATCTAACTTCAGTAATTGCGTTTTATGCTCATGTTATCATAGGGATGGATCATGATAGCTTTGAAAACGGAAGCGGAGAGCCCTATTATGTAAAGGCTCAAAATATTGTAATTAATGCCCAAAATGATCCCCTTGGAGCAGGGTGGCAAAATACAAGCGGCAATACGAATCGATTTTGGCTTGCCGATAATCTAGTGAGTCCTGCCTTTAAAAATTTAAAGGACTGCTATTATATCTACCACAAGGAGGGGCTTGATCAGATGTATGATGCTGATCAACAGCTTCAAGCTAAAAGCAATATTGCCAAAGCAATAGCAAATCTAAGAGCTGTGCACCAGAAAAGACCTAACTCTTATTTGATGAATGTGTTCTTCGATGCAAAGTCCAGAGAACTTGTTTCTATCTTCGAAGACGGGCCAGACGTAGACCTTACCAACATGAAGACCACCCTTTCTTTGGTGGACGCTAACAATGCCGATTTGTACAGAGATTTAGGAAATTCGAAATAAAATGCTTTCAAAGCTTCTTATCCGAAACTATGCTCTTATTGATTCTCTAGAGTTAGAATTTAAAAAAGACTTTACCGTATTAACTGGCGAGACAGGAGCAGGTAAATCCCTTTTAATTGGGGCTTTACATTTAGCCTTAGGTCATAGGGCAGACCTATCTGTTGTGAAGAATAAAGAAGAAAAACTCATCGTTGAAGCTGAGTTTACTTTTGATGATGAAGAGTTTAAGTCCATTTTTATAGAGCATGATTGGGAATATTCCAACCCATGCATAATCCGAAGAGAAATTCACCCTAGCGGTAGGTCTCGCGCTTTTGTAAATGATAGTCCGGCTCTTATTGAAGATTTAAAAAGCTTATCGAGTCAATGGATTGATATCCATTCTCAGCATGATCAAATGTTGGTATTTGAACCTGATTTTCAACTATCTATTCTAGATTTATTAGGTGAAACCAATCAAGATTTACAAGCGTATCAGGAAGCCTATAAGGGATATCGACTTCTTTTAAAGAGTCTTAAGGATTTAGAATCACAGGGAGAAGGAAAGTCCATGGATTCTGAATATCAATCCTTTTTATTGGCTGAATTGGATGAGGCCCAACTGCGAAAAGGTGAATTTGTTGAGCTGGAAGAAACCATCCACCTGATGAAACATTCTCAAGAGATTTTAACGGCTATGTCTGAGGCTAGGAATTATCTTGAGAGCAATGATGGCACTGTTTCTGATTCAATATCGGAAGCCAGAAATACCATCCAAAGGTTAGATCGAAACGTTCCAAGGTTGCAGAAATTGAGTGAAAGATTAAAATCGATCTCAATTGAAATTTCCGATATACTTAATGAAATCGATCGCTATTCTGAGAGTATAGAACTCGAACCTAAAAGCTTGGAAATAGCCGAAGATCGCATAGATCTATATAATAAACTTCTATTTAAGCATAAATTGTCTGATGCCGATTTATTGATAGATAAAGGTGAAGAGATTAGACTTTCTTTGGAGAAACTAGAACAAAGAGAGAGTCGCATTGTCGAAATTAGAGCGCAATTGAAATTTCAAGAAGAAAGTCTTCAAATGCTTGCGACAAATTTAAGCTTAGCTCGTAAAAAGTCTATACCAGGACTTGAAAAATCTATGAATGATTTGCTGGCCAACCTAGATTTGCCTCATTCTAGATTAGAAATGCGTTTAACCCATGAAAACAGCTATTCCTCCACAGGTACGGATTTAGCAGAATGGTACTTTTCAGCCAATAAAGGAAGTGAATTGCAAATTCTAAAAAAAGTCGCTTCTGGAGGCGAATTATCAAGAGTGATGCTCGCTGTCAAGGCATTAGCAGGTAAATTTAAAAAGATGCCCACCATCTTATTTGATGAAATTGATACGGGCGTTTCGGGCTCAACTGCAGGTAAAATTGCAGATGTTCTTCATGAAATGTCGCGAGGAATGCAAGTTTTCGCCATCAGTCACTTGCCTCAGCTAGCGGCTGCGGGCAAGCAACATTTAAGAGTGAGTAAACAGACAATTGGAGAGCTTACCCAAACTCAAGTACATCTTTTATCACCTCCTCAACGAGTAGAAGAAATAGCTCGCCAGATGAGTAATACAGAGCTGACTGAAGCGGCAAAGGAGCAAGCAAAAGCCTTGTTGCTTCACTTCGGTAATTCAGTAGTTTAGAGTTTCAAATACAGTCTTAGAATGAACAACTTATTAAAAGGAAAAAAGGGGATTATTTTCGGAGCATTAGATGAGAATTCTATCGCTTGGAAAGTGGCACAAAGGGCACACGAACAGGGCGCTACCTTTGTGTTAACCAATGCACCAATTGCAATGCGCATGGGTGCCATAAGTCAATTGGCAGAGCAAACCGGATCTCATATTATTCCAGCAGATGCCACAAGTGAGGCAGATTTACAAGCTCTTTTTGAAGGAGCCATGGAAAAGATGGGGGGGAAGCTCGACTTCGTTCTTCACTCCATAGGTATGAGTGTGAATGTGCGCAAAGGCCGGCATTATACCGATTTGAACTATGATTGGTTGACAAAAGGATGGGATGTTTCGGCTGTTTCGTTTCATAAAGTTCTTCAGACCTCTTGGAAATTAGAGGCTATGAACGAATGGGCAAGCATTCTTGGATTAAGCTATATTGCAGCTCAGCGCACCTTTCCAGATTATTCAGATATGGCCGACAATAAGGCTTATTTAGAATCGGTGGCTAGAAGTTTTGGATACCACTACGGTGTAAAGAATAAGGTTAGAGTAAACACCATTTCGCAATCGCCAACGCGTACTACGGCTGGAAGTGGGGTGAAAGGTTTCGATGGATTTATTGACTATGCTGAGAAAATGTCTCCTCTAGGCAATGCTACCGCCGAAGATTGTGCCGACTATTGCATTAGTCTTTTTAGCGATCTAACGCGAAAAGTAACGATGCAAAACCTATATCATGATGGCGGCTTTAGCAATATTGGAATTAGCGATGCAGTAATGCAGCGTTTTCAAGAAGAAGGATCTAAGTAATTTATTCAAAAGAAATGGCAAATAGTAAATACATTCTAGTAGTATTATTTGCCATTCTCATTTTTGGATTGAGTTCTTGTAAAGACGAAAGATCACCCAAGAATCCTACAATCCCTGTTATTGACCTACCGGATTCCAGGCTTCCTCGGATTAAAAGTGTCGATATTTCCTTCCTACCTCAAATCCGAACTGCTGATTATCATTTCAAGGATGAATTTGGCGCCCCAATAGAGGCGTTGGATTATTTCCAGACTAAAGGGGTTAACACCATCCGCCTGCGAATTTGGTACAGACCTGAAAATCAACATAGCTCTTGGCTTGAAGTTAAAGACTTTGCCAATGAAGTGCATTCTCGGGGTTTAAAGCTTTGGCTCACCGTACATTATTCAGATAGCTGGGCAGATCCTGGAAGTCAGTTGGCTCCGAACGATTGGCAGAATTTGACGATCTCTGAGATGGAAGACAGTGTTTTCGAATACACAGAACGTATTATGCTACACATGAAGCCAGAGTACGTACAAATTGGAAATGAAATAAATCCAGGCATGCTCTGGCCTTTGGGTAATAGATCTTCAGATCAAGCTTTTCATAGGCTTTTGAATTCAGGAATTAAAGCGGTTAGGGAGAGTGGTAGGCCATCCAAAATAATTTTGCACTATGCTGGCGTAAATGGTGCTCAACAGTTCTTTAATGAAATAGATTCCCTAGATTTTGATATCATCGGATTGTCTCTGTATCCATTTTGGCACGGCAAGAGCTTGGTTGAATGGGAGTCTGTAATGGATAATTTAGTAAGTCAATTTAAAAGGCCTTGCCTTATTGTTGAAACGGCCTACCCGTTTAGTCTTTTGTGGAATGATTGGACGAATAACATAGTTGGTAGCACTGATCAATTGATGACAGAGTATGCCCCAACTCCCCAAGGACAATTAGAATTTATGATTGCCATGAACCAATTGAGTCTAGATGTAGATTCATGTCTTGGATGGTCGTATTGGGCTCCCGAATGGGTTGCTTACGACGGCAGTGAATCTTCAACTGGCTCGTCTTGGGAGAACCTTAGCTGGTGGGATTTTGAAGGGAATCCTCTCCCTATTTTTGATGTACTGGATCTACAATGATTCTGTACTGAATCGCTTTTTAATTCTGTTTGAAAATCACTTCAAGAAAAAAAGCTTATTATTTAATTTTAGCTACGGGGTATCTCTTGTGCTCTAATTCATAGTAAGGCGAATGCTTGTAAATGAAATCCAAAACCAAATAGGGATTATTCAAAGCTTCTGAATTTTCTGCTTTCCATTCCTCAAATTGTAATTTCAACTCAGGCTGATTTTCTAACAATTCCATAGCAGTATCTTCAAATACATAGCTAGAGAAGTACTCTTTTTGTTGGAAAATTATTGAGAAAAAACCCCAGCGCAAATAGCTATCAATAGCCTGAGGTTCAAGTGTGGAAGCAAGGAAAAAACGCGGATTTGAAGAGGTAGAAATGATCCAATCTCCACGATAGAATTTTCTTTCTTGAAGGCGTTCCTCACTTTTAAAATCTTTTATATACAGCCGTCCTTCATATAATTGAGGAGAGAATTGTTCTTCTCGAAAATAGGTGCTTATCACTTCTATGGTACTGTCGTTTTTCAAAGGCGACATCTCAACGCCACTGTTTCTTAATCGACTTACGACCTCATGAAAAGCTGCAGGTAGGATGTAGTAGGAAGGCAGAATTATAGAGTCGATGGCTTTGTAATCAGGATAGAAGGAGACAGGAAAAGTTTCTGGTTTATCACTAAGATATTTAAGCCTTTTATATTGCCCCAATTCACTTTGTATATATTTATATTCATAACCTTTAAAATCAAGGGTTCTGGAGATTGAGCTATCTATTTCCCAACGAATAGGTAAATACTTCTGAGATATTTCCCACTCTCTACTTTCTTCAATTGCAAGAATAATTTGTGATTTAAATTCAGACGCTTTTTTCAAAAAACTCTCTAAAAAGGCCAGCGTAGAAGCAACTCTTTCACTGTAAGATTTCAGCATATGTGCTTCGGTAATAAAGCCAAGATTATGGAAAAGGCTAGTATACCCGCTAGCATAACGTGGGGTCTCCAAAAAGGCTGAATAACCTTCATTCGGCACTTCCCCATGTACATTTACGTAGGGTATCATTTCAAAATTTCTAGATTTCATTTCTGCATACAAAGCTGGCTCGAACTTGTCGTTTAGTAATTTAGCCAAAGGAGGTGCTAACTTGTTGTGTTGAGTAGAAATGAGCGTCATTACATATTGATAGTCAGCCCCATTAGAAGTATGAGTATCAATAAAAAGTTCCGGCTCTAATCTTCTGAAAATGGATTGGAAGGAAGCAGTATTTTTCGCGTCGGACTTTATAAAATCACGGTTGAGATCCAGATTTTGAGCATTCCCTCTGAAGCCTTGAAATTCAGGGCCATTTTGGTTTGCTCTTGTTTGAATCCTTTGTTGAAGGAGCCCGCCAATATTATAAACAGGTATGATGGCTATTAAAATTCCTTCTGGAATAGACTTTGGGTTTGCCACCAAGTCATCCATCCAAATACGGCTTGCATCTATCCCACAACTCTCTCCGGGATGAATACCGTTATTTATAAAAATAACCAGTTTATTCTTCCTCAATTGCTCTAAACTCTGGCTACTTTGAATGGGCTCCTTTTGTAGCAGAAATAAATGAAGAGGTTTTCCAGAATCCGTTGTGCCTTCCTCTAACAATAAGGCGTTAGAATGAGTGTTTGAAATTTCCTGGTAAAAAGAAATCAGGTCACTGTAAACAGGTCCTTTGTCTTCGCTAGATTGGGCCAATAATTGTAGCGATGTGAAAAGTGAAAATAGTGTGAGAAGGAGGAGAGGCGATGTAAATTGTGTTTTCAAAATATTCTTTTAAATAGGAATTAGCCGCAAATCGCTTGTATTTCTTCAGCCCATTTTTTCAATTCTTTAGAAGTTGCCTTCCAATGTATTTCTGCTTGAGAATAAAAAGGAGCTCGCTCAAATAAATGCTTTGCAATAAACTCCACAAGTTTGTCGGATTCTACATGACTGAGTAGTGGTCGTATTGTTTTTGAATTACTCAATCGATTCGCCAATTCTTTAGGATTTGCATGCAAATAGGCTGTTTTACCGGTCTTCAGCATTACTTCCATATTATCGAAATAGCATGGCGTGCCACCTCCTGTAGCAATTATTCCATTAAATTCAACCGAAAGTTGGATCAAAGATTCCCTTTCTACTTTTCGAAAAGCAAGTTCTCCTTTGGTTTTAATCCAATCAGTTGGTGAAAGACCCGTTTGATTTTCTATGTAGGAATCAAGATCTATGTAATTGCATTTTAGTTCGTTAGACAACTCTTTTGCAATGGTTGATTTACCAGAACCCATATAGCCAACAATGTACAAACGGTCGAAAGAATGCAGTTTTTTAATCATAACTTCAAATCTACTTTGAAATATTGAAAAACGATGTATATTTGCACCCTCAAAACCGATTCCGTAGCTCAGTTGGTAGAGCACGACACTTTTAATGTTGGGGTCCTGGGTTCGAGCCCCAGCGGGATCACTAGAGCATCTGCTCAAAGTTCTTTCATTATTGCTCAATTTCTTGTGTAAGGATCTCTTAGATCATTCACAGTAATATTGTGTTTTGTGAATTGCGAATTGCGAATACGCAATGGTATCAGGCCCAGGTGGTGAAATTGGTAGACATGCCATCTTGAGGGGGTGGTGACCGTATGGTCGTGCAGGTTCAAGTCCTGTTCTGGGCACTAAATCCTTTTTCAAAATGTCGGCAGCAAAAGAATTAGTTTCCTATCCGATACCTGCTTGGCTCCAAGTTTTTTTTCGAACAACTACTTTTCTTTCATCTAAATTATCTTGCTTTTTTGCGCTGAAAATTTTCTTTAGGCCCATTCCCTTTCCTATCCCTAAAAGAGAAAGAAAGATTCGATCTAGCGCTAGTAGTTCAGAGCAAATTCTAACTTCAAGACAGAAAAAATTTAAGCTTTTCATCTTAGGTGAAAATTCATCTGGGAAAATTTTGTTCATTCACGGTTGGAGTGGAAGAGGTAGTCAGTTTTATGCGCTCATTGATGAATTGCAAAGCAAGGGGTTCCAATGCTATTTTTTTGATGCGCCTGGTCATGGAGAGTATCCAGACACTTTTTGTGACATGCTTACCTTCATAGAGACCATACATCAATTAGATCGCAACCACGGACCTTTTAAGGCTCTTATAGGTCATTCTTTAGGTGGAATGGCAGCTTTAAATGCCTTCAACTTAGGTTTGAAGACAAAAGCGATTGTGACTATCTGCAGTCCTTCTTCCATTGATGGAGTTGTTTTAGATTTTGCAAACGCTATTGGGGCAGGAGAAAAGCTAGTTTTACCTATTATTCAAAAAATTGAAAAGAAATACAAACGTAAGTCAACCGACTATTCTCCCACATCTTTTATGTCTAATTATCAATTAGATGGGTTGATTATTCAAGATCGAAATGATCTTGAAGTTCCTTTTGTCCATGCAGAGCAATTGAGTCTTTCTTGGAATTCAGCAAAGAATTTTTATACGGATGAATTAGGGCATAGAAAGGTATTGTCAGATCCAAGTGTTCTAAGCGAGATTTCCAGCTTTTTACTGTCAGCAGGCAGACAAAATGAGGAGGTAGAGTAGGCGAACTTTAACCTGTTCTAAAACGTTGAAGTTATATGAAAACCAAGAAACTAATTTTACTACTCATGACCTTTAGTCTTTTGGCTTGCCAAGGTCAAACAAATCAAAATTCAATGAGCGATTCCACCCTTTTTCCAGGAGCTATTTCTAAAGAAGAACTAAAGAAGAATCTAAGTCCAGAACAGTATTATGTAATTGTTGAAAAGGGTACTGAACGTCCTCATACAGGTGAATTTAATCTGCATTTTGAAGAAGGAATCTACACTTGTGCCGCGTGTGGTTCAGAACTTTTTGATTCTGATTCTAAATTCGATGCGCATTGTGGCTGGCCGAGTTTCGATCAGGCGAAAGCCAATGATAAAATTGTCGAGAAAAAGGATGTGAGTCATGGAATGATTCGAACAGAAATAATGTGCGCTAATTGTGGAGGACATTTGGGTCATGTGTTTAACGATGGACCTACGAGTACAGGCCTGCGCTATTGTGTAAATTCACTTTCAATTGATTTTAAATCAGAAGAAAAGGAAGAATGAGAATATTCTTCATGAATGTATCTTTGAGGAAAATTTACGTTCGTGTTTGAAGTGTTTCATATTTCAGGTTCAATGTGGCCCAACCTAAGCGCTACATTATATGTATTCAAGCAACTATTTTATGCTTCACAAGTGATGGTTAGCCTTGAATTTTCTGATGCGGCTTTATACGATCAGGGCAATTCAAATCAAGCAGATTGGAGAAAGGCTGCAGGATATAAAAGCGGATGGGTTACCGAAACAAATGATGAACTTATAGTGGTTTATCGATATTGGAAGGGAAATATAGAAACCGCTTTGTACACACGCAAACCTAACGAGGGTTGAACCGTTTCAGACTTGAGAACTGTAGCTTTTACCCCAGGAGATACCGTCAGACAATCCTATATTATCCCAAATGTTTTTGATTGGCCTGTAACTCCTTATGCCGGAGGAGATGAAGTTAATAAGTCTGACTATGCTTTCCGTATTAAAGTGGAAGAATATATCGAGAAAGATCAATAAAGCCTTTAAAAAGCTTTACCAAGATTGAAGTGCAACCATTTGGGTGGATGTCTTTGCAAACTCTAATCTTAGTCGTTCAAAAAGAGATCGGAGGATATCAGCGAATACCCATACGGAAGATCAAGGCTAAAAAGAGATTTGTCTTGTCTTGATGTGTTTATGCGGATTGCCTGCCACTTTATGGTAGAATTGTCTTTTTGTTTCCAAGTCATTAATAAAGGCAATCCCTTTATTTTACTACCATAAGCAGTAAGATCAAAGGCACCTACAACGGCTAAGTCCTCAGTATACCATATCTGAAAAGCTTCCCCACCTTCCTTTGGATGCGCCACAATAAGCTTGCAGTTATATCCCAGGATTTTCTTTTGCTCTGAGGTTTGCTCTAGCGTAAATTAATCTATAAAGTCCTTCATAAAATCAACTTTACCAAAGTCTTCGCCTTCAATTGATGTAGCTAGTTTCATTCCCATCATCTGAAGAAGCACAAGTGATTTTTTCTCCTTCTCATCTGCAATAAGAACCGTTTCAATTTCTTCAATTTTCATCTTTATATGGCTTCTACCATTAGAAAACGCCATGGTTAAAGAGAGACTTTCTGCGTCTGAATTGTTTTCTGTATTCGTTCCCTTGTATTCCACGAAATATTCTGTCTTTTGAGCTGCAACTTCATTGAAGAAGCAAGTAAACAAAAGGAGGTAAGCCAATTTATTCAACATGAGTTCTGGATTATTAAATTCGAAAATAAGAGAAAGATCTTAGCCGTGATTCTAATTCACATTTAATTGTGAATCAATAGCTCATCATAAATAGAATTTATTTGTTTTTTCAATCTTGTAGGGTGAAAAAGCGTTGAAGATTTACTTTCAAGCACCTGCTTTTTTGAAATGAAATCTATCATTGCCTGGGATAGTTTTTCCAATTGATTTGCATCTATGCAAATTCCTATTCCAGGTTCATTTATAACTTCATTTATACCACCAACTTTAGAGCTAATAATATACAATCCAGCTGTCATAGCCTCAGAAATAGTACATGGCAAATTTTCAAAATGACTAAATTGTACAAGGCATTTTGATTTTCTAATTCGAGCTGCTGCCTCTGAATAAGGAATAGCAGAGTGAATATCTAAATTCTTAGATGGTATATTCAATCGCTTTTTCGCCTCAATAAGTGGATCAATATTTCCATCGCCACCAAGGCTCATACGGGCCGTAGGATGTATTTTCCAAACATTATAAAATGCTTCAAGAATATCCAAAGGCCTCTTGTTCGCATCAAGTGTTGAAAGATGGATAAAATCATAATCTTTCGATTCTTCATGGAAAAAGAGCTCAGAATCCACCACATTGTACCATGTTTCACAGTCTAGTTTAACTCCACGGTTTCTCATACTTTCACCCAAGTGTTGGGTTACGGGCAGTAGTTTAGATACCGATTTGTTGGCAAACTTGAGATTGAATTTTTCAAAAAACGAAAGAGATTGATTCCGCTCAGCAGTATATCCAGACCAATGTTCACTGGAAACTGCTGGAATATTAAAGTTGGATGAGAAGAAATTCAGAGCAAATCCTGAACGATGGATAATCTGACCATGAATTAAATCGAAATGAATCGACTGAGCTAAGACTATTTCCTTTGCTTTTAGAAGCATTTTAAAATAGTGCATAGGGGCTAAGGGTCCCTTGGAATGGTAGTAAAAGTGTATTCCGGAGAAATTAGTTTCCTCAATAATTTCGAATTCAAAACTTTTAGCAATCGCTCGGGAAGGGGTAAATCCAATAAAGAAAACAAAATGATCTTCCGCAATAAGTTGGGCTTGTCTTACTATGAAATTCCCTAAAGTAGGGTTGTTTAGATTTGGATACCAAGGACTTATAAATAATATGTTTTTTCTCATGCTAGAAGAAATACAAATAAAAGTAAGGCGAGATGAAAAAGCGTAAGAAGAGATGCCGCAACAACTGCCGATTTTCCTTGAGTCATCATTCCCTTTAACGAAATATGAAGACCTATAGCTACTAGGGCCCAATTCAAAAGAAAATCACCCACATATTTTGTGTAATCTCTTAGATCATAGAACGCAGGGATGAAATTAAATGACAGAAATCCAAGCAGAAAAGCATAGAGAAACCAAGGCAATTGAATACTTCTAGCTTTATTGTCAGCTCCATCCACTTTAAAAATTAACCGTGTAGCAAGCATGAGCGGAATCAATAGGAAAATTCTACCCATTTTAAATGCTGTACCTAGAATTCCTGTAGTCTCATCAACCCCAAAACTCGCCGCAATTGCGTGACCTGCAGATTGAATATATCCACCTGTAAACCAAGCATTCCATTCTGATTCCAGTGTAAGAGAATTTAAAAGAATTGGTGTTGTGAATAAGGCGATTGTACTCAGGCCATTGACCAGTAAAATAGCTAGCGCAATTTCAGACGATTTTGCTTTTGTTAGTCCTGAAGCTGCGCCAATTGCGGCTGAACCACATACTGCTTCTCCACCTGCCAAAAGCCAACTCAGTTCTTTACTAATGCCAAATTTAGGTAAGATCTTCAAGCCTAAATATATAAGGATGACTCCAACAATCGCAAGAAATGCAAAATAGTATTTCGATTCTAAAACTTGAACCCACAGAAGTTGGGTACCCATGAGCGCGATCGCAGCTTGGAGAATGTTTTTTTCAATCCATTTAACGGATGGACTAATACTTTTAAAACGACTTAAAACAGGGCTGAATACTAGGCCAATAACAATAGCCCAGCCCGCTCCGCCAAGAATGGGAAATAAGCTATTTGCTCCGTACGATAAAAGAGTTAGTAGCAAGCTTAGAATCAATCCAAGCGCAAAACTGAGTCTATAAGGCATTCCAACAAAGGTAAGTTGGCAAAAAATTAAAAGTGTGATTTAATTGCGTGGTAAAAGCTAGAAACATATTATATTTGCCCTCCTTAAAATGGTGATTGTAGCTCAGTTGGTTAGAGCGCTAGTTTGTGGCACTAGAGGTCGCCGGTTCGAACCCGGTCTTTCACCCATAAAAAAACCCGCATTTAGCGGGTTTTTTTATGGGGTTTATTTCCATTTACCTTCAAAAGTCTTTTCAAAATCTGTCCATGGAGTAGAGGTATAACCTTCATTCACAACATAATGAAAGATTGGCTCTATGGCTGTTGGAGTCAAGTATCCTGGTACAGCAGAGATAATCTCCCAGTTTTCATTTAAGTATACAACGGTTGGGTATGCTATTTGGCCATTTACTGCAGCCATTTGAGTTAAAGGATGCGAGGCATTGCGTGAATTCGCTCTATTTGGATCGTATTGAGTATTCACAAAAGTCTGACCCATAAAGACCACAGTGTCATTTCCCTCGGCGTTGAATTTAATGGCGTAAAAGTTTTCGTTTACGTATTTAATCACTTCGGGATTACCGAATGTATTCTTGGTCATTAGCTTACAAGGCCCACACCACACGGTATAAAAATCAATTAATACCTTTCTTGGATTCTCCTTATTGAGTTCTACAACCTCTTCAAAGCTTCTCCATTTGATGCTCTCTTGTGCTAAAGCGGATTGTGCTATTAAGAATGCAATAATTAGAACGATACTATTTTTTTTCATGTGACTGATTTTTTCTTGAACAGTTTCCAAAATTATGCCATTGAAATTGAAAATGTTATAAACGAAAATAGGCGTCTGAAATTTTCAGACGCCTATCATCCTATATTATAATCCTGTTATTTCTATCCTGCGGCAACAACATCATCTTCAGCTCCATGCGTAAGTTTTCTTAGATGCTTAGAAAAAAGAATTAAGATTAAACCAAAGGAAACAGTAAATATTACCAAGCCCCAGAAAACAGTTGTTTCTCCTAAGCTTTCTGCCTGCCGACCAACCCAAGAGGCTAGGAAATTGGCTAATCCAGTGGCAGCAAAATATACCCCCATCATAGAGGCAACAATTTTCTTAGGCGCTACTTTTGTAATGAAAGACAATGCCACAGGAGAAAGAAAGAGTTCACCAATGGTATGAAAGAAATAAGCAAGTAATAACCAATGAATACCTGACTTCTTAGTCACAGTAATTACTTCTTCTGCACCACGTACATATTCTGCCTCATTACTAGCAGCTACCATAAAGAGATAACCTAATCCCATTATAACGGTTCCCAATCCCATTTTTGTAATAGCAGATAGCTTGATTCCTTTTTTTGAAAGGTAGATCCACAATGAGGCTACAATTCCTCCAAAAATCATAATATACCCTGCATTTAAACTCTGGAATACTGCTGCAGGAACTTCATAAGAACCAATGTTTCGGTCAGTTATCAAGTCAGTATAAATATTCATTAGTCCACCGGCTTGTTCGAAAGCCATCCAAAATACAATTACAATAATGAAAGAAATACCTAGAACTAAAATTCTATCCCATTCTTTCTTCGAAAAACCTTCTTTTCCATTGTCGATCTTTCTTTGTGCTTTTTCTTCTTTGGTTTCCATATTGCCTACATGAGTGAGATACTTCTGTCCCCAGATAAATACAAACTGTCCTAAGAGCATACCAAATCCAGCCAATGTAAATCCCCAATGCCAACCATATGTTGCCGCAACAACGGATACAATAATTCCCGCAAGGAAAGCACCGATATTAATACCCATATAAAATATAGTAAAACCTGAATCTCTTCTTGGATCACCTTCTGAATAAAGGCCTCCAACCATAGTAGAAATATTAGGTTTTAGAAGTCCCACTCCAATGATTATAAGTCCCAATCCTGTAAAGAAAAGAGTTTGGGCATGGAATGCCAACATGAATTGCCCAACTACAAGAAAGGCCCCTCCGAGCATCACCGATTTCTTTTGGCCGAGCAATTTATCAGCTATAATTCCGCCCGGTATAGACATGATATATACCAACGCAGTGTATATGCCATAGAGAAATAAGGCATTATCTCTTGTCCAACCATAACCTGAGTCGATGCCAGCATCGGATTGAGCAATTAAGAATAGAACTAATAAACCACGCATTCCGTAATAGCTGAATCGCTCCCACATTTCTGTAAAGAAGAGAATTGCCAATCCGATTGGATGCCCAAAAAAGCTTGGTTGAGATTTGTTGATGGAACTAGCTGTTGTCATTGATATAGTGGTTTAGGTTGATTTATAGGTTACTTAGGATGAACTGAGTCATTTTTTTGTAGAGGTGAAGACGTGTATTGCCTCCGTAGATGCCATGGTTTTTGTCTGGATAGATAAACTGTTCAAAATCTACATTTGACTTAATCAGAGCTTCAGTCATTCGCATAGAGTTCTGAACATGAACATTGTCATCTGCACTTCCATGAATTAATAAATACTTCCCTGTCATCTTTGAAGTATGATTTATTGGAGAATTTTCGTCGTAGCCACCTTCATTATCTTTTGGTAGACCCATATATCTCTCGGTGTAAATATTATCATAAAATCTCCAATTTGTTACGGGCGCTACCGCAATTCCTGTTGAATAAACATCCGCTCCTTTTGTTAGGCCTAAGCTAGACATATATCCTCCGTAACTCCAACCCCATATCCCAATACGCTCAGAGTCAACATAAGACAAAGAACCAAGATACTTGGCAAAGCCTATTTGATCCTCAATTTCCAATTTCCCTAATTGGCCGTAGGTGCATTTTTTAAAGTCCCTTCCTCGAACTCCTGTTCCTCTGTTGTCTACAGATGCAATGATATAGCCTTTTTCCGCAAGCAAATGGTACCACATGGTATTAAAGCCATCGTATTCATCTTTCACCGTTTGAGATCCTGGTCCACCATAAACAAAAGTTAGCACTGGGTATTTTTTGTTTGGATCAAAATTGGAAGGTTTAATGATCCATGCACTCAGCTCAGATCCATTTATTTCCGGTCTAAAAAATTCTTTAGTACCCTTGTTATAGCCTTCTAAAGTGGATTTAAGGGATGTATTGTCCTCCAACACTCGGACTTTCTTAAGCTTTTTTACTTCAATTAATTCGTAAACCGGCGGTGTATTTACATTTTGATAACTGTGAACGAAATAAGTCAATTGGGGATTAAAAGTGGCAGCATTCCAACCCGCTTGGGTTGATATCATTTTGGTTCCGCCTTTTAAGTCTCCGCTGTAAATACTTCTTTGATGAGCCAATTCTGTGCTAGTTCCTTGAAAATAAATTATTTTACGTTTTTCATCTAAGCCATAGAAAGACGTGATTTCCAAATTTAAAGGCGTAATAGACTTACACTGCTTTTCATTACAGAGATACAATTGATTCGTTCCAGCCTTATCTGAGTTGATGAGAAAATCTCCTTTTTCCATAAAATGCAAGACCTCAGGCAGTTCTATATATGCTTTGTCTTTCTCAGTGTAGATAATATTGGATTCGGAAAAATCAGAATTAAATCGAACTAAAGTCATTTCATTCTGAAGTCGATTTAAGCTTAATGCTACCAATTCATTGTTTTTAGTCCAATAAATCCTAGGGATATACTCAAATTCATTGGGTAAGGTTAGCTGTCTAGCCTCGCCGTCTATAGAGTAAATCCAGAGGCTAACTACTGAGTTATCTTCGCCTGCTTTCGGGTATTTGAACTCATCTCTAGCGGGATATAATTCTTGTCCGTACACGTCCATTGAGAAAGTACGTACTTCACTTTCATCAAATTTTAGAAAGGCAATGTGCTTTCCATTCGGAGACCATTCAAAAGCTTGATCAAAGCTAAACTCTTCTTCATATACCCAATCAGGTGTGCCGTTTATTATACCATTCCAACTTCCATCGTTGGTGATTTGAGTGAGCTGATCTGTTTTAAGGTCTTTAACAAACAAATTATTCTCCATGGAATAAGCCACCTTATCGTCTACTGGAGAAAAAACAGCATTTCGAACGGGCTTTTCTGCAAGTTTGTGAAGGCTCGAATTAGGTCTATGATAGATAAAATTGATAGCCTTAGAAGAATGTCTGTAGATATTCTCCGTTTGCGTGGTAATTAAAATCCCCTCTTCGTCTGGACTGAATATGAAGTCATCGATTCCTTGGCTCAACTCCGGATGATTGCTTGAAGACAACAAAGTTTCTTCTAATTTGCCCGTTTGGAAAGAATAACGGTCTATTCTAGTTCCAGTGCCTTTACCAAAAGCAGCATAACTATTTCCATCTGCCATACCAGTGAAGCCATCTACACCTTTAGCGTAAAAGCGATAATATTTCCAGATGTCTTCTAATTGAACTGATTTTACTTGGGCAAGTACAATTGAACTCGAGTAAACTGAAACAATCAGAACGAGTAAGTACTTTAAATTTCGTTTTGTCATGAATGTATATTTGCGGAGAGCCCGAAACTATAAAAAGAAATTCACTGTATGCGATTTAATCCACTCGAGAGTACACAAATAAATTCTCTTAGAGCTGAAATCCCCGAACTTGAAATCCATTTCGATGATCAAACAAGAGTTGATTATGGTCATGATTATACCGAGGATTTCTCATTTCCACCCGATTTGGTTGCTAAGCCAAGAACTACTTCGGAAATATCCAAACTGTTAAAATGGTGCAATGAAAATAGAATACCCATTACTCCACGAGGCGCAGGAACAGGATTAAGCGGTGCCGCATTAGCGGTAGAAAGAGGAGTTTGTTTAAGCATGGAGTATTTTAATAAGATCATTCAGATCGATAAAGCAAATCTTCAAGCGACTGTAGAACCCGGTGTAATAAATCAGGTTTTTCACGATGCCTGTAAGGCAGAAGGATTATTTTACCCTCCAGATCCATCTAGCTGGGGAAGCTCTTTCTTAGGAGGCAACTTAGCTTTAAATGCTGGTGGTCCTAAGGCTGTTAAATACGGAGTAACCAATGCGTACGTACTCAATTTGGAAGTAGTTCTTCCAAATGGAGAGATAATTTGGACGGGCGCAAACACCTTAAAAAACTCCACAGGATATAATATTACCCAACTTATGGTTGGAAGTGAGGGCACTTTAGGAATTATAACTAAGGCGGTTTTTCGATTGCTTCCCTATCCAAAGTTGAAGATGTTAATGCTGGTTTCTTTTAGATCTGCCGAGAAAGCTTGTGAAAGTGTTTCAGCTATTTTTAGAGAAGGAATCACCCCCTGTGCTGTAGAGTTTATGGAAAGAGATGCTATTGAGTATACGCAAGAATTTGTTAAAGATGCTCCCATCCAACTTAAACCAGAGACACAAGCTCACTTGCTCATCGAAGTAGATGGAAATGAACAAGAACAATTATTCAAAGATTGCGAAAGGATAAATGAAATCTTGGAGCAATTTGACGCAGATGAAATTCTATTTGCTGAAACTGAAAAAGAGCAGGCTGCTCTTTGGAAGTTGAGAAGGAGAGTAGGGGAGGCCGTTAAATCCCATTCGATCTATAAAGAAGAAGATACCGTTGTACCAAGAGCGGCATTGGCAACTTTGCTAAAAGGGGTCAAAGAGATAGGAAAGAATTACGGATTTAAAAGTGTGTGTTACGGCCATGCAGGTGACGGAAATTTGCATGTGAATATTTTAAAAGGTGATTTGACAGAAGAGCAGTGGAATGTCTCTCTGAAAAGGGGAATTCGCGAAATATTTGAGCTTTGCGTGAGCCTTGGAGGCACTTTAAGTGGTGAACATGGGGTCGGTTGGGTACAAAAAGAATATCTCGATATTGTTTTTTCTCCAGCGGCTATAGAGATACAAAAGGCTGTAAAAGCGGCATTTGATCCCAATGGGATCCTAAATCCGGGAAAGATTTTTCCAGATTAATAAAATTAAATCAACAATAGTTTGGGTAAGAGTGCTTGGGTAATATCTAAGGCTTTATATTTGCCCGTTCATAAAAAAACCTTACCAAATCGGGTAAATAATGCAGAATAAGGGAGTTATAAGGCTCTTTGCCATAGTTTTTGCTTTGGCATGCTTGTATCAGTTGTCCTTTACATGGGTAACTCGCGGAGTTGAGAGTGACGCAAGAGAATACGCGCAGGGAGATAGTGAGAAAGAAAAGGCCTACCTAGATAGTGTAGCCAATCAGAATGTGTATAACATTCTAATTGACGAGCTTACCTATTCAGAGGTGAAGGAGAAAGAGATCAATTTAGGTCTCGATTTACGTGGCGGAATGAATGTGATTCTAGAGGTTTCCGTTAAGGATATCTTGAAATCACTTTCAAATAATAGCCGTAAGCCTACCTTCTTATTGGCTCTTGAAAATACGGATAAAGTTCAAAAGGATAGTCAAGATGATTATCTGACCACTTTCTTTGAAGAATTCAGTAAACTGAATACCGAAGGAACGCCTTTGAGCGATCCATCTTTGTTTGGCAATAAGAATATGAGTGAAATTGTTGGTTTTAATGCCAGCGATGAAATCATAAGAGAAGAATTGCGTCAGCAAGTGGATGCGGCGGTAGGCAATGTCTACACTGTATTGCGTGCTCGTATCGACCAATTCGGTGTTGTTCAACCCAATATTCAGCGTCTCGAGAACTCGGGTAGAATTCTTATTGAATTGCCCGGAGTAAAGGATCCAGACCGTGTGAAGAAGCTTTTACAGAGTACTGCGGAGTTAGAATTCTGGGGTCTATACGAAGGAGCAGAAGTCTTGGGTTTTCTAAACTTAGCCAACGAAAAGCTTAAGACAATAGTACCCAATCCAAGAGCTGGAAAAGAAAGTTCAGATCTTGCTTCGGACGAGAGTGACAAAACAGATATTCTTGCCATTGAAGCCGTTTCTGATTCTACTAGTTCAGATTCTACTGATGCAGATATTGCTTCAAATGAATCTTCTGAAGCGGATAGTTTGGGTTTAGGGGATTTTAATCCACTTTTCGAGGTATTCGTTCCGAACTACAATTTTGAAGCTAATAATACCAATCCGGGTCCTATAGTGGGGTATACTTTGGTAAAGGATACTGGAAAGGTGAATATGTATCTCAGAATGCCGCAGGTTCGCGCACTTTTAGGAGCTGAAATGCGCTACGCCCGATTTGTTTGGACTGCTAAGGCAGATGAGAATAAGCTTCTTTATTTACTTGCATTAAAAGGAAATAGAGATAATACTCCCGAATTGGATGGAGATGTGGTAGTAGATGCAAGCCAAGATTTCGATGAAATGGCTCGTCCTATCGTGCGCATGCAGATGAATGCAATTGGAGCTCAAAAATGGCAGGCGCTTACAAGAGAAGCTTCGAGCCAAGAGCCAAAAAGAAGTGTAGCCGTTGTTTTAGATAACTATGCATACAGCTTCCCAGTCGTTCAGAATGAAATTCCAGGCGGTAACACCCAAATTTCAGGAAACTTTACCATTGATGAGGCACAAGATTTAGCCAACATCTTGAAAGCGGGTAAACTCCCTGCTCCTGCAAGAATAATCCAAGCTGACATTGTTGGTCCTTCTTTGGGTCAAGAGGCCATCAGTGCTGGATTGTGGTCGTTTATTGTGGCTATGCTAGTTGTTTTAGCCTATATGATTTTCTATTACAACCAAGCAGGTGTTGTTAGCAATATTGCTTTGCTTGTGAATATGTTCTTCATTTTTGGAGTTTTAGCGTCACTTCAAGCTGTTTTAACTCTTCCTGGTATTGCAGGTATCGTATTGACCATCGGTATGGCGGTGGATGCAAACGTTCTTATTTATGAGCGTATTCGTGAAGAATTGACTAATGGTAAAGGTTTACGTCTGGCAGTTAGCGATGGATTTGGAAATGCATTGAGCTCAATTATAGATGCCAACGTAACCACTCTTCTAACAGGTATAATTCTCTATATTTTTGGAACTGGCCCTATCAGAGGTTTTGCGACTACCTTGATAATCGGTATTCTAACTTCTCTTTTCTGTGCAATTTTCATTACCCGATTGATTATCGAATGGAGGTTGGATAAAAAGAAGAGCATGAGATTCTCTAGCAAAATGACAGAGAATTTATTCAAGAATGTAAATATTAACTTCTTGGGAATGCGCAAGAAGGCGTATATTTTCTCTAGTATTGTTATACTCGTTGGTGTTGGGTCTCTTTTAACTAGAGGACTGAATTTTGGAGTAGATTTCGTGGGAGGAAGGACTTACCAAGTGCGTTTTGATCAACCAGTGAATACCCAAGAAATTCGTACCACTTTATCAGACTTATTTATCGATGAGAATGGAAATGGGGTTACTCCAGAAGTAAAAACGATTGGCAGTGAGAATCAAGTAGTAATTACTACCAAGTACAAAGTTTCAGAAGCTGGATTTGAAGTAGAACAAGAAATTCAAGAGATAGTATATCAAGGATGCTCTAAATTTTATGCTCAGGAAATGAGTAAAGAGGACTTCCTTAACGACGATACTGCTTTTGGTCTTATGTCTGAACGTCAGGTGGGTCCTACGATAGCTGATGACATTAAAAAGTCGGCGTTTTGGGCTATTGTGTTCTCGCTCATTATCATCTTCCTCTATATCTTGATTCGATTTAGTCGTTGGCAGTTTAGCTTAGGTGCTGTTGCCGCTACAGCTCATGATGTACTTATTGTATTGAGTATATTCTCAATTGGATATGGTTTCTTACCGTTTAGTCTTGAAATAGACCAAGCCTTTATTGCGGCTATCTTAACCGTTATTGGTTATTCTCTGAATGATACAGTGGTTGTATTCGACCGAATTCGTGAGTACTTCAGAACGCATAACAAGAGAAAAGATATCGTTCCTTTAGTAAATGAAGCGTTGAACCAAACACTTAGTCGTACGTTAAATACCTCGCTTACTACCCTTGTAGTTATGTTGGTGATATTTATTTGGGGTGGTGATAATATCCGTGGTTTTATGTTCGCTATGCTAATTGGTATTCTAGTTGGTACTTATTCCTCTTTATTTATTGCTTCACCAATCATGGTTGATACTCTTAAAAAGAGCAAGGAAGATCCAAAAGAATAATGAAAAGAAAATAGACTTAGTATATTTTAAACCCGACTTTGGTCGGGTTTTTTTATGCCTTATAGTTTAATATCCCATTCCAGCTTCGAATCTTTATCCTTCATAGTGCAACGGATCTTTAATTGAGATCTGAACGATATATCCAAGTTGCCAGTGAATTCCAGAAAGTGCTGTAGGCCCGTATTTAATAGCAAGTTAACCCTTTATACTTTCGTCTGTTTTTGAGTGAGGGCTGCTGATCATATAGGGGTTCTTTATAACAATCTTTATTTTGAATGGTGAAGGAATAATTCAAAAGTGGTTTGCTGTAAATTGAAAAATAGCGACAAGGAGGATCTGGCTTAATTAGGTTTTTTCTGAAAGGAAAACGTATAATTAGGAGAGATAATTGAGGGGGTGCCTTATGGATACTAAAACGAGGGAGGATAAAAATCATTTAAACCATTATCTTTTAAAAATCAGCATTGCCTCCGTCCCTCTTTGTTCTATGGGTTTAAGAACTAGTTCTATAGAATTGGCAATACAGTATTCTTTACAGATTAAAAGACCTAATCCGGTTCCTTGTTCACCGGTTGTGCCCCTTTGACTTACGATCATTTGACTATCATTCAGATTGTCAATTACTTCTTGTGAAATCCCAACTCCAGTATCTCGAATTACAACAACAGGCTGGCCAGAATTATCCGAGTAACAATCAATGAAAATGGCGGAATTCTCCATCGAGAATTTAATGGCATTGTGGAGAAGGTTTCTGAGAACAATCCCAAGATGCTGTCGGTCACTTTGAATATCGATGGAAGAAACTTCGGTAGAAAAAACCAGTTTCACATTCTTATTGCTTGCGGTTTTTTGCATTGAAGAAACACATTCGCGAAGAATCTTTTTTAAATCGATATTCTCAGGTTTAGGATTGATTCCTTGCAATTGATTACGAGACCATTTGAGTAATTGATCTGTATTGCGGTACATGGTTTCAATACTGTTCGCGAGATTGGGCAACATTTCCCAGAATTCAGTTTTCTTAATATGACCTTGTACGAGCAATTCAAAAAAGTCTTTCAGCGCTAGGCTTGGTCCTCGCAAATCATGCGATATCACGGTAAAGAGCCTATCTTTTTCTAGATTTCCCCTCTCCAGCTTCATAGCAATGGTCTCAAGCTCCTGATTTCTTGATTCAATTTCTTTATTCTGATTTACGATTACCCGATATTGTTCTCGCAAACGCTCGCTCAAGTCGCGATGACTTTTCCATAAACTCAACAGAAGTAGGATGATTAGAACCGATGCACTTAGTCCTAAAATGAGAAATTTATTTTCTAAGGTTTCATTATCAAGTTCACTCTTAAGTAGATTGATTTTTAATTCTCGTCGCCTTTCATCTACTAACCTATATTGACTTTGATTCGTCGTTTCAGCATCATGACTTTCAAGTATTTTGTTGACACTGTCGCGTTTTAGTAAATTGTTTAAGCTTTGCTTATAGTCACCATTGTATCTGCTCAATTTCGAATGGAAATAGTAGTAGGTTCTAAACGAACTCAATAAAATCTCATAAGAATAGGCGTCTTTCTTTATGTATTCTAGCGCTTTGGCTATACTGTCTGCCGTTAAAAGCAATTCATCATACAAGTTCTGCTTCAGGTATATATCCCCCAATTGAGAATAGGTATTCAATAAATTGGCGTATTCTTTAGTGGCTCTGGAAATTTTTAAATCTTGTTGAAGCAATTGAACTCCTTTTGCCGTATCTCCTTTCGCTACATACAACCACCCTAAATTACCTGTAAGAATCCCCTTCCAAACTTCAACATTGAAATTGATGGCTTCGTTATAGGCCTTCATAAAATACTTCTCAGCTAGCTCTAGTTCGCCCTCATGTTCATAGGATAGCGCAAGAATATTCCAGGCATTAAGCGATTCATTTTTGGTCAGTATGCTATCGCTTACCCCAACCAAATACCGATTCATATGCCTTTTAGCTTGCAAATAATTACCCGTAAAATAATATCCTTCTCCCAACCGGTAGTCAGCGAACTTCGAATAATAGAGAGGAAGATCGTCTTTAAAAACAAGGAATTCAGCAATTAAACTCCAAAATCGATCAAGAGTTTTTTTAGATCGAAAGACACGGTATATATGATCAAAATGCTTGCGCATTGTACGCTGCTCTCCAAGTGAATACGGGTCTATTATCCTATATAAATCTAGTATATCATGATTGAAATTTGCTTCGGGTTGTTCAAGTATATGCTCAAAGCAGCTATTGAGAAATGGTAGGAGACTGTCCTGCTCAATGGCCTTCTCAGTCATCTGTCTGAGCTCTTTTGTTATGTGAGCAGATCCAAAGAAAGGGAATACGAAAACCAATGCAAATAGCATCGCCTTTTTTCCCCGATTCAATCGATTCAATTCCCTTTCTTTCAAACCCAAATATTAGTCTGCAATAATAGAAGGTAATTCATAAGTAATCAATGGCTTATTACTCTTATGCTAAATTTTTATATAATTGATTTTTCCATACTCATTTCATGTCATATCTTTCATGCATGACGCCACTCCTGCTCTCTTTTCATTTTCACATGCCCCTAGAAGAGCCTATTGCTGTTTTTGGCCTTGTTTTGATCATATTGCTGGTTGCACCTCTCCTTTTTTCAAGGATGAAGATCCCTGGGATTATTGGTCTGATCATTAGTGGTGTATTAATTGGTCCATTCGGCTTTGGTGTCTTGGCCAGAGATAGTGTTGTTGAGTTGTTTTCAACCATAGGCATCCTTTACATTATGTTTTTGGCAGGACTAGAACTTGAGCTCAATGAGTTTTTGAAAAATAGGGTTCGAAGTATCATTTTTGGTTTGCTCACGTTTAGTGTTCCCTTCCTTTTTGGTTTTGCAGTTGCCTTTAAATTGCTTGAATACCCTCCCACTGCTTCTTTTATAGTTGGATTGATGCTCGCTTCTCATACCTTATTGGCCTATCCTATTGCCTCTAAGTTGGGGATACATAAGAATAGGGTAGTAATGATTACTGTAGGAGGTACCATCTTAGCTGATTCACTGGTTCTTATCCTGCTCGCCGTTGTAAATGGCCTCATTGAAGGCGATATAGGTATCTATTTCTGGATTAAGCTCTTGCTTTCCATGATGGCCTTTCTTTGGATACTGTTCTATGTTTTTCCTAGAATCGGTAGATGGTTCTTCAAGAATATCGAAAGTGAAAAAAACAGTCAATTCATCTTTGTGCTCACCATGGTTTTTATCGCCGCAATCCTTGCTGAGATTGCAGGCTTCGAAGCAATCATTGGAGCTTTCATGTGCGGCTTGGCACTGAATAGGCTTATTCCTGCTGAATCTCCCCTAATGAATCGTTTAGAGTTTGTTGGCAATTCTATTTTCATTCCTTTCTTCCTACTCAGTGTTGGAATGATGGTGGATGTTCAAGTATTCATGAGCGGTATTTCTCTTCTCATTCTTGTCGGATTACTTACCATTACGGCTATTAGTTCTAAGTGGATTGCTGCTTATATAAGCCAAAAGAGTTTTCACCTGAATGCTACCCAACGAAATGTAATCTTTGGTCTTTCCAATGCTAGAGCAGCGGCAACCATTGCGGTGGTGCTGGTTGGATATAATGCGGGTATTCTCTCCGATGATCTCTTAAATGCTTCTATTGCGATGGTTTTGGTTACCAGTTTGGTGGGCTCTCTTGTGACTGAAAAGGCGGGAAAGAAATTGGCCCAGATGCAGAATAAATACAATCCTGAGCCTGAAGTTCCCGATGATCGTATCCTCATTCCGGTTTCAAATCCGGCTACCATGGAATATCTTCTCGATTTTGCACTGGCTATTCGTAAACCAGGCGGAAGTTGTCCTGTTATGGCGCTTACGGTTATAAAAGATACAAATAATGCCCGCGAAGATGTTCGTCAAAGCAGAGAATTGTTGCATCAGGCTATCCACTATTTAACTTCTTTTGGTGTTCCTGCCGAAGCGGTTACTCGAATTGATATGAATGTGGCCAATGGTATTGTTCGTGCTCTAAATGAAAGAACAGCGAATGAACTCATAATGGGATGGAATGACAAGCTCTCTACTTCTGAATTCTTCTTCGGAACTACTCTCGATAGAGTCCTAAAGAATTGTACGCGCATGGTATACGTGCTCAAGCAACAACAGCCTTGGAATACCAATGAGGATATTTTTGTTACTGTTCCGGCTCTTTCGCATTTCGAAACGGGCTTTACCCAATGGGTAGATAAAGCCATTGCTATGGCTAAGCACCTTACAGCTCGCTTGCATTTTGTTGGAGACGAGCAAGGCCTTGCAGCAGTTCACCATAGGCTAACCCATGAATATGGCAAGTTCCCTGCACATTACCTTGCCTGCAGCTTACTCGAAATTCCTGAGGCAATTGAGAAGATAGCGGATAGCAACGATTTGCTCTTTGTGATTAGTGCTCGAAAAGGAACTCTTTCGGGTTCCGATGAGCTCGATTCGCTTCCGCGTAAACTCATAGGACAATTCCCTAAAAACAATATTGTCACAGTCTTCCCTTTTCAAGATGAAGATACCATCCGGCAAAGTCAAGGCTATCCTATTACTTCTTTGCCAAAGTTTAATTCGCTAAGAAGACTTAACAAGAATTGGTTACAATCTAAGAAATCCTAAATCCAGATCTATGCTAGGACTAAGACTTCCAACCGATCCGAGATGGGTTGATATTGCTTCCAAAAACCTAGAAGAAATTTTAACGGATCATGCTTTTTGTGAACAAAAGGCAGCAAGTGCGGCTATTTCCTTTATTGTTACCTACCCTGAGTTAACCGACTTAGTGGTTGAAATGTCTGCCTTGGCTATTGAGGAAATGCAGCATTTCCAACAAGTTCATGCGCTTGCCATTCGCAGAGGTATTGTTCTGGGAAGGGATAGAAAAGACGAATATGTGGCCCGTATTCAAAGCTTCTTTGTAAAAACATCGGACAGAAAGGAAAGACTCATTCATAGATTGCTCATTGCTGCGCTTATTGAGGCAAGAAGCTGTGAGCGATTTAAACTGCTTTCTGAACGAATAGACGATAAAGAATTAGCCGATTTCTACGCTCAACTGTTTGTGAGTGAGGCGGCACATTATACTTTGTTCTTGGGATTTGCCCGCAAATATGGAAAAAGAGAAGAGGTAGATGTTCTTTGGAATGATTTGCTGAGCTTTGAGGCCCAAATAATAAGTGAATTAGGAAAAGAAGAAAAAATACATGGATAAACTAAAATCAACAGCCCTTACTGAGTTACATCGGACCTTGGGCGCTAAAATGGTTCCCTTTGCGGGCTACGAAATGCCCCTCCAATATAAGGGCCTTCTAGATGAACATCATGCCGTTCGCAATAATTCGGGAATGTTCGATGTCTCCCATATGGGCGAATTCTTAGTCCAAGGAAAGGATGCCCTCGGTTTTCTTCAAAAAGTGACTTCCAACGATGTCTCTAAATTGAGTCCGGGTAAAATTCAATACAGCTGTATGCCCAATGCCGAGCACGGTATTGTAGATGACCTTCTCGTGTATTGCTTGGATGTAAATAAATATATGTTGGTGGTGAATGCTTCCAATATAGATAAAGACTGGAGTTGGCTACAATCGTATGCTTCGAACTTCGATGTTCAAATGGAAAACAATAGCGATTCCATTAGCCTATTAGCGGTTCAGGGTCCTAAGGTGGCTGAACTTTTACAGTCGCTTACGGAGGTGAACTTGGGAGATATGACCTATTATACCTTCCAAAGAGCTCCTTTTGCTGGGGTGGAGGATGTGATTATCTCAGCTACAGGTTATACCGGCGCAGGTGGATTTGAAATTTATTTGCCCAATGAAGCGGCAGAGCAAGTTTGGAATGCCATTTCTGCTCTAGGCGTTCCTCCTGCAGGATTGGCTGCTAGAGATACCCTTCGCCTTGAAAAAGGATTTTGTCTCTACGGAAACGATATAAACGATACAACCCATCCTCTTGAAGCAGGTCTAGGTTGGATTACCAAATTCACTAAAGAATTCATTCAGTCGGATAGCCTTCTCGTTCAAAAAGAAGAAGGATTAAAAAGAAGGCTAGTAGGTTTTGGGATGATAGATCGCGGAATTCCGAGACAACATTACCCTATTGTAGATAAAGATGATGCCATTATTGGTGAAGTAACCTCAGGAACTCAATCTCCCAGCTTAAATAGGGCAATAGGAATGGGTTATGTTCATATCGATCACAGTAAGGCAGGATCAGAAATTTTCATTCAAGTGAGAGGAAAAAGCCTGAAAGCAGTGGTTGAGAAAATCCCATTTGTTCAATAGACATTTCCCCTAGTAGATCAATTAAAAAGGAGCTTCGGCTCCTTTTTACATTAATAGCTTCGCCAAGATCGCCAATAGGTAGAGTCCAATAACCGCTGCCACCATTCCTCCAACAAAAACAAAAAAAGATTTAAGTGAAAGCACTGCTTTTACTGCAAATCCAGCATCGCCTGATCCATAAAAGAATTTCAAGTTTCTGCTCAGGCGTGTCAGATAGAGGCTAGCCGTAAAATAAATGACCGCAATAAGTAGATACCCCACTGCAATACTAGCAGTTGGTACAGAGGCTAGTGCAGTCTGACTTAAGGCCTCACTCATTTCATTTCCGTTAAAGAAGAGCGCAACTCCGGAGAGCAACAACAATATGCTCAACACTCGAGATGTACCCGCTAAGAAGCCCGTCCATTTAAAAATAGAGGCAATGGCATCCTTTAGTTTTTGATCCATCCAATCAATTCCTCCTGATGCGCTATTTTCTTGTTCGTTTTCCATTCTTAACACTTCCCGTCTTTGTGAATATTCAATGGCAAAGATAATGGCAGGCTAGCGCATACTGCCTTACTTTTGTCTTTGATAAATCTTAATCTGCATACTGATGAATTTTGATCTGATAGTTTTAGGAAGTGGTCCTGGTGGTTATGTGGCTGCCATTCGCGCTTCTCAGTTGGGACTGAAAACAGCCATAATTGAGAGAGAAAGTTTAGGGGGGATTTGCCTCAACTGGGGTTGTATTCCAACCAAGGCTTTGCTTAAGAGTGCCAATGTATTTGAATACATTCAACATGCTGCCGATTATGGTATTACCGTTGAAAAAGCAGACAAAGATTTCGGTGCGGTGGTGAAGCGCTCCAGAGATGTGGCCAATGGAATGAGCAATGGTGTTCAATTCTTAATGAAGAAGAACAAGATTGAGGTGATAATGGGCGAAGGAACTCTTCTTGCTGGAAAAAAGGTGAAGGTTAAGGCGGCTGATGGCAAGCTAAGCGAGTACTCTGCTAAAAATATCATCATTGCTACTGGCGCTCGATCTCGTGAACTTCCCAATCTGCCTCAAGATGGAAAGAAAATCATTGGCTACAGACAGGCGATGTGGCTTCCTGAGCAGCCAAAGAAGATGGTTGTTGTGGGATCGGGGGCAATAGGTGTTGAGTTCGCCTATTTCTACAATGCCATGGGTACGGAAGTAACCATAGTGGAATATCTGCCAAGCATTGTCCCTGTTGAGGATGAGGATGTGAGCAAGCAGTTGGAAAGATCCTTCAAGAAGACGGGTATCAAGATTATGACTTCGAGCGAGGTTACTAAAGTAGAAACGGCTGGAAAGGGTTGTGTTGTTCATGTTAAAACCAAGAAAGGCGAGGAGAAGATTGAGTGCGATATCGTTCTTTCAGCTGTGGGCGTACAAGCCAATATTGAAAATATTGGCCTAGAACAAGTTGGAATTAAAACGGAAAAAGGCAAAATAAACGTCGATTCTTTCTATAAGACGTCTGTAGATGGTTATTATGCCATTGGTGATTGTGTTCCAGGCCAAGCATTGGCTCACGTTGCCAGTGCTGAGGGAATCATTTGTGTTGAAAAGATTGCAGGACACCATCCTGAGCCTTTGAATTATAACAATATCCCAGGTTGTACCTATTGTTCTCCTGAAATTGCTTCGGTTGGTATGACTGAAAAGGCGGCTAAAGAAGCGGGTTATGATATTAAAGTGGGTAAATTCCCCTTCTCTGCTTCAGGTAAGGCTAGTGCGGCTGGCCATAAAGACGGATTTGTAAAGGTGATCTTCGATGCCAAATACGGTGAGTTCTTAGGTTGCCACATGATTGGCGCCAATGTTACTGAAATGATTGCGGAGGCGGTTGTTGCCCGCAAACTAGAAACTACAGGAATGGAGTTGGTTAAAGCGGTTCACCCGCATCCTACCATGAGCGAGGCGATTATGGAAGCTTCGGCCGATGCTTATGGCGAAGTGATTCACTTGTAATTCAAATGGATAAGGATCTAATCACTTTCTTTGAGCTTCATCTGCCACTTAAACTCGATGAGATAAAGATCGATTCGACCAGAGAATGGGGGAGTATGACGGTGGTAGAAATGATAGATCATCTTGTTGTTGGGTTCGAGATAAGCCTAAAAGACGAAGAGCGTGAGATTCTCGTTCCAGCCCACAAGCTGGAACGAGCTCAGGCTTTTTTAGAATCAGATCTTCCAATGCCCCGCAACTTTGCCAAACCAGAGCAATACAATGCTGTTAGTCTCCATTCTCAAGACATAGAAGCGGCCAAGAATCGCCTGTTGCTTAAGGCGAGAGATATGATGGATTTTTTCCTCCTAAACCGAAATTATTCGGCTGTTCACCCACATTTTGGAAGGCTGAATCCCAAACAATGGCTGTTGATGCACAGAAAACACATTCAACACCATTTTAGTCAGTTCTCTGTGATCGTTTAGCTCTTAGTTTATTTTGGCATTTCTCTCATTGGGTGCACCTACAAAGAGAATGTTGCAAAGGCCTTCATAGCCTTGGAAGTAGCCAACTTCACCTTTCCGTAAAAACGATTCGTTAAAGCCCATTATAATTAGATCTGCTTCGGCACTGGTTTGCTTTACAAGGTCTCGCTTGCGCTGATCAGCTTCCATCTTAAAGAGTTTAAGGTTGGATGGAGAAACCGGTAGCCTGCCCGATACAATCAGCTGATCGAGCTTTTCTTGCTGTTCATCAAACTCTGTTTCATTGAAAGCGGCGAATACCTTTATCTGTCCTTGATGCCAATCGTTATGGCCAATGATAATATAACCTAATACGATGGTTAGATTAGCGTTTTGTAAATCTCGGGCCGTTATCCATACATGTACGTCGCGTTGAAATCCAAATCCCTTTTCACTGGTTCGCAGTAGACACAAATCGAATTTAGCAGCTCGTATTAGACCAACATTTTCAATAATGCGCTTGAGGTTTTCTGTCTGTTCGTCGGTATACTCAAACAAAATCATATTGTTGTCTTGTCCTGATATGCCCGGTAGCTGCACTAATTGGGCAATGGCACTGGTGTAACTCGGACTAATAAGTGTGTCTATATAGAAATTAGATTTCGACACATTACTCATCTTAATGAGTCTTTTTAGATCCTTCTCCGCCAATAACTGAGTATCGCTATTGAAGTAACCATCAATCAGGTGGATGTAGGTTCCGAATCCGTATTTGTGACTAATCCACTTTAATGTATTAAACAAGGCTAGGCTTTGAAAGGAGTTCTGAGATAGACAAATGATGGCGGGTCTCCAGCTTTCGGTGCTCTGTGCCTTCTCTGCTTTTTGAAGAAAAACCAGCATTCTGCGGGTAAATTGGGTAATTACTCCTTGAAACATTACCGCAATGCCCTCTTTCTTGTTACTCGTAATGGTGATTGCAAAGTAATTGACTACCATGAATAATATAGCCAAGAAGGCGTAAAGTGAGTTCATCTGAAACATCAGGTAGAAGCAAAGAATGCCGCCGAATAAGGAGATATACCATTTGCTTCTGAAAGTAGGTCTATACGCAGGGTCGCCAGAAAAGTGTTGAAAAAAGGAGATGAGACATAAGGAGCCATAGGTTACCATAAAGAACATGGAGATGAGCTCTGCAACGAAGTTTACATCGCCAATGGCCACAAAGACTAGTGCCAATAGGGCGGTTAAAATACTGGCGTTAAAAGGCTCATTTTGTTTTCCTTTTCCCTTGCTCACCAATTCGGTTAAGCGGGTAGGCGCGGGGAAAACTTTATCTCTTGCCATAGCCTGCAAGGTCCGAGGCGCAACTAAAAAAGAACCCAAGGCGCTACTAATCGTAGCTGCAGCCAAGCCAATGGGTATGATTGGGCCCCAAATGGCAATGGAACTCATTATGAGTTGATCGTCGTTTAGATTATACGGACTTGCGGAAGAAGCAAGCTTATACGCTATGGCTACATACACTAGCATACCTACTATGGTTGCGCTTAGGGTGCCGAGTGGAATAGATTTACTGGGGTCTTTCAAGTCTCCCGACAAACCTACACCGGCTGTCATTCCCGTAAAGGCTGGAAAACAGATAGCAAATACAGTAAAGAAGTCAACGGGTTGGTCTATTCTGTCTGTCAACATAGAAAGTCCAAATCCCGAAGAGTAGGAGGTGCTGCCTGCAAAAAAGAATAGGATGGAGACAATTAAAATCCCCACTACCACATAGAGTGCCTTCATGCCAATATCGGCTCCTTTGGTGAGAATGAGCATGGTGAGCAAGAGCAAACCTGAAATACTGAAATAGCGATTGTTGATAAGGTCAGGACTGACATTCAACATCTCGCTAAGCCATGGTTTAAGAACCGAGAAGGCCTCCGCAAAGGCAACAATATAAAAGGCAACGGATATAGCTTGACTCAAATACAATGAAAATCCAATGGCGGCGCCTATGTTTAGGCCAAAACTCCTTGAGATGATATAGTATTCGCCTCCGCCTTCTACTTTTTGGTTGGTGGCAATTTCTGCCAAGGCCATGGCGGTGGGAATAGTTACCATATGGCCAATTACAATAATGGCCAATACGCCATAGAAGCTCACATTGCCCACTGCCCATCCGAAGCGGAGAAACATTACCGCACCCAATATGGTTGATATGGCCGTTAAGAAGACAGCTAAGGTTCCAAATTTCTTGACCGTTTGATTCAGGCTTCGAGGCATATTGTTTAGTGGCTTTTTACAGGCTCAAGTTAGAGTTTTGTGCCCTACTTGCAAGGGTTTTAACAATGGGAAGATCAGCTTCAGACCAATCGAGTGTTTCAAGTTCAAAGGGATTTAACCAAAGATGTGCCTTGTGTTCGGCTAGTTCAAGACTTCCGCCTGTTATTTCACAAAGAAATGGAATCAGCTCAATCTGTAGACTTTCAGAATAGGGGTGCACATTCGATTCTAATCTCTCTTTGGCCTTTATGGTCAATCCAAGTTCTTCTTTTATCTCCCTTTTAATGCATTCTTCCTCTTTTTCTCCCGCTTTTATCTTTCCGCCTGGGAACTCCCACTTTAAGGGATTACTCATTGTTTCAGCTCGCTGCACCGCTAAGACCTTATTGTTTTGGAATAAAACAGCACAACAGACTTTTACATTGGCCATAGGCGTCGGTATAGTAGAATACGTAAATGGCGAAACTAAGAAAGATTAAAAAGACAAAGGCCTTACTGATGAACGAATGAGGGCAGGGAACCTTTGGTTTGCAATTTAGAGGGAAGGCTAGAGTGCTTCGCTTGAAGGAATGGCTCCAATGTATATTGGCCTAAGCAATTTTATACAATTGGTCGATTGAATCTATTTCTACTTCAGTAATACCTTTAATCGAAAGCATTGCCATCCTTTTGATACAACTAAAGAGCGTAAAATAATACCCAAGATGGATGCCTCCAAGAAAGAGGTATATTCTAAATAAGTGCGTTTTTAGTTTTAGAATATTTCGGAAGACTCTTAGTCTTCTACTCAGGAGTCGATTTCGTTGCAGTTGAATTTAGAGTTCCATTTGATGGTTGTTCTTTAAAGCCAAAATGATTTTATTCTCTATCTAAAAGCAAACTTGTTGCCAATAAAAAGAGCTTAATAGACTTTTTTACATTTTGGGTTCAGGCTGTAGCATTTTAGGTTGAGGCTGTGGGATTTTGAGATGCCTCTGTAACATTTTGTTTTCAGTATGTAGCATTTTGTTTTCAGTATGTAGCATTTTGGGTTGGCGTTGTAGCATTTTGGGTTCAGGCTGTATCATTTCGGGTTCACGTTGTAGCCTTTTGGGTTCAGTCTGCATCATTTTGAGATCAGGCTGTAGCCTTTTGGGTTGGCGTTGCGGCATTTTGGGTTTAGGCTGCAGCATTTTGGGTTCGCGCTGTAGCATTAGAGGTTCAGGCCTAAGCATTTTAACTTGAGGTTGTAGCATTTTAGGTTCAGCTTAGCAAGCGTTGGGATGAGACAAGGGCATTTTACCTTCACTAAGGAGAGCGAAAGCATTAGTATAGCTCATTTTCCCTTGCCTAAGAGCAGGGTTTGCTTTTCCCAAGTGCATTTTCACTTGACGAATAGAAGTGTTGGGAGGGTGCAAGCCCATTTTAGCTAGGGAAAGTAGAGCATTGAGTTCTGCACCCACTATTTTCTCAAAGCAAAAAGTTCTTTCCACATAAGCTCATAGGCCGTATGCTACTGTGGAGAGTAGCATTTCTTGGTAAAGATTTCATTTGGGATAACTAGGTTTTTGAATCGCTTTGATTGGACTTAAATACGCTTATTGAAGAGGAGGGATGCCTTTTCCTATTCTCCTATTCCCATCGTATCTGCTAAAGAACAAAGGGAAGAAGAGGTAGGTAGAAAAACCGAAAAGGCTTCAGGCTTAAAATAAAAAAGGGACAACTTTCGTCATCCCGTTAAGAACTTACCCTTTTTAAAAAGTGTATAGCTATTTACTGGGGTAGATTTCTTTCCAGTCTTGGGCCATATCTATCAACAGCCAATTCTTTTCAATCGCTTCATCGAGTCCTTTGTCGAGTCTTCCAATAGAAGACTTACGGTCATAGGCATATTCTCTTACTGAATCGGTATGATGCACAAATACGGCCATCCTTTTGCCTTCGCCGGATGTGGCATACTGCAACATGGCTAAATCGCCATCTGAATTTCCAAAAGCCATAATAGGGCGCTTGCCAATATGCTGATGTATGCCTATTGGTTTGCCTTCTTTATCGTCTATAAAGTTTAGATCGGCTTGCTTAACTATCATGCCTTTTCCATCTCGCAATTCGAAAGTGGCCTTAATAGAGCTGCCAATGACCTGCTCAGAAGGAATGCCGTACACTTCTTCAACCCAAGGACGCATAAAATCTATACCTCCGCCCGATACGATAAAGGTTTTAAAGCCATTTGCTCTGAGATATTCTAGAACTTCTACCATCGGTTGATATACCATTTCATTGTATTTCAGTCCCGTTTGAGGATGTTTGGCAGTATCAATCCAGTTGCGCACTTTGTCTGCAAAGTCTTCTGCTGTTAGGCCAGCATGGTTGCGTATCACCAACTCAAGGAGGCCATGCTCTCCGAACGACATAAGGGTAGGTAGATCTCCCTCTGCTGCCGCTTTCATTACGGGTAGATCCATCCATTCAGGATGAGAGGGAGCTTGCTCTTTGGCACAATCAAGTGCAAATTGAAGTTGAAAGTAAAAGGGCTTTTCAGCCCAAAGACAGCCATCGTTGTCGAAGACTGCGATGCGATCGCCTTCAGGAACGAAATCTGGACTTCCTTCCGTGCTCACGGCACTTACAAATTGAATAATAGACTCTTTGTTTGGATTATCATTCCAAGAAGCAAGGTATACAACTTCTTCTACAGCTTCAGCCTCTGCAATAGCAGCGTTCTGTGGACTTTGGTTGCAGGCCACAAAAAGGGCTGCGAATGCGATAAAGGATTTTTTCATAAGTATCATTAAAAAAAAGTAGGGTTTAGGAACATTCAGCTATCGGCTTCCACCGGCATTTCTAAGAGTTTCTTCAATCTTACTTAGATTAAAGGCACCTGGTGTTTGAGAGGGCGGATAGTCTAGCATAGATTGCGAGAATTTAGCCGCTAAACCTTGAATAGGAACAATAATAAAAGGTCTATCTAAGAACCAATCGTTATAAGTATTCGCATTGTGCTGTGCCTTTTCGAAAGGATCTCTGCGAAGGTAGAACAAAAGAGGAACGCGCAGTTCGGTAAAGGGCTCTCTCCATACTCCAAAAGCTTCGCCTCTGTTTTCTAGGAAAACCACTTTCCAATCGGCATATCGAGCAGCTACTACTTGACCATCATCATTTACATACCAGAATTCATTTCTGGGAGAAACCTCGGTCTTGCCCATTAAGTAAGGAAGCATATTGTATCCGTCGATATGGTTTCTATAGGTTCTACCATTTACTTCGGCTCCGTCTAGTAGACGTTCTTTAATAGTAGTATCACCTGTGAGGGCAGCGAAAGCAGGCAACCAATCTTCGTGAGAAACAATTCCGTTTAGGGTTACACCTGCTGGGAATTTATATTGCCAACGAACGAAAGCTGGAACTCTATAGGCTCCTTCCCAATTCGAATTCTTTTCGCTTCTAAAAGGAGTGGTTCCGGCATCAGGCCAAGTGTTGTAGTGAGGTCCGTTATCGGTAGAATACATTACAACTGTGTTGTCTGTAATTCCAAGTTCGTCTAATAAATCTAAAAGCTGACCTACATGAAGGTCGTGTTCAACCATTCCATCACTGTACTCATCTTGTCCAGAAATACCACGGTTCTCTTCCTTTACATGAGTGCAGAAGTGCATACGGGTTCCATTCCACCAGCAAAAGAAAGGTTCACCGGCCTGTACCTGTCTACGAATAAAATCTTTAGCCGCCTCAACGGTTTCATCATCTATGGTCTCCATCCTTTTCTTGTTCAAAGGACCTAGATTCTCAATGGTTTGTCCACCTTTACCATCTGCCTTAGACTTTATAATTCCTCTAGGGCCAAATTGCTCTAAGAAGGTTTTGCCATTGGCTAGAACCATATCCGAAGGATAATCGATGTTTTCAGGCTCTTCTTCCGCGTTGAGGTGATAAAGGCTTCCTAAGAACTCATCAAAACCATGCATCGTAGGCAAGTGCTCATCTAAGTCGCCTTGGTGGGTTTTTCCAAATTGTCCAGTGGCATAACCTCTAGATTTCATTACCGTTGCCATGGTAACATCAGTCTTCTGCCATCCTTCCTTCGCCCCTGGTAAACCTACCTTGGTCTTTCCAGAACGTACAGGTACTGATCCGCTAATAAAAGCCGCTCTAACTGCCGTAAAACTTTGCTGTGCGTAATAATCAGTAAAAGCAACTCCCTCTGCCGCTACTCGGTCGATATTTGGCGTTCTGTATCCCATCATTCCACGGTTGTTATGGCTGATGTTCCAAGTGCCAATATCATCTCCCCAAATAACTAGGATATTCGGCTGCTTGTCCTTGCTTATGGCAGGTGCTTCTGCCTTTGCTTTCGATTTCTTCTTTTGTGCTTGGAGCTCTGTAGAGAACAGAAGCTGAAGAACAAGGGCTACTAAGAGCAGGCCTTGGAATGCTTTTTTCAAATTCATAATTCCGTTAAATGATTAGGGGTCGCAAATACTAAATTGGATACGAGTATCCATTAGTAAAAAATTAACAAAATAAATTTCTATTAGAGTAACAATGATGATTCTATTGAAATGAATCAGCAAAAGGATTGCATGAGAAACTATTCCACAATCTTTAAGTACCTAAGAGAGAAGAGCAATTAAAGTTCTTTTAGGGGTAAAGCAAGCTGTATTCTTATTTCATCTCCGACTAAAAACCCAATAGCATTACCCTGAATATTAAAATCTTTGCGATTTAGGCTGAAGCTCGATTGCAAAAGGGCCTCGTCTTTGTTCTGAATGAAGCTAAAAGGAATGCGCACGGTCTTTACAACATCCTTGATGTGCATCTTGCCCTCTACAACATAAGAAGAGCCTACTTTTTCGAAGGAGGAAGACTTAAATCGGATACGTGGATACTTCTTGGCGTTGAACCAGTTGCTTCCTCTGGCATGCTCATCTTTTAATTCGTTTCCAGTAGAGATACTTGCTACTTCGAGATATAGGTCGAAGGAAGAAGCAGAGAGTTGCGCTTCGTTAAATTGCAATTTCCCCATTACACCCTCAAAGTAACCTTCCACAGCCGTTCCTTCAAACTGAACCCGAGCTGGATTGATTTTCCACTCTTTGGAAGTAATGGCAGCGGTGGCTAGAAAGAAGCATCCTAATAACAAAAGTTGGAATACTCTTTTAGTCGCTTTTTTCATCCTATTAATAAGACAGAACCAACCAAATTGTTCTGAGTAGATGAAGGTGATGATTTTGGAAAGATCCATAGTTGAAAAACAGGGTAGAATGAGTTCAACTTAAGCAAAGTATAGCTCATTAAAAAACTTGTTGAAAGCAATCAAAACATGAAGGAAGGTTTAATTATTGCCACCGCTCAAATGTTTTGGTCATTGACTAAAACGGCAGTACTAAAAAGATCATTTATCAACCCAATAGCCAAGAGGCATGAACTACCTTTGAAGTATGAAAGTATGGGCAGACTCGCCGGAATTGCTAAAGAAGGTTGAGAAAGGAGAGTGGCTTCCACTAATGGAAGCTTTTTATACCATTCAGGGTGAAGGTTTCCACACCGGAAAGGCCTCTTATTTTATTCGCGTTGGCGGATGCGATGTGGGTTGCCATTGGTGCGATGTGAAAGAAAGTTGGAACCCCAAGTTGCATCCTGTAACCGAAGTAGAAGGCATTGCTAAAGAAGCCGCTACATATTCAGACACCATTGTTGTAACAGGAGGGGAGCCCCTTACTTGGAACATGGCCCCCTTAACCTCAGCACTTAAGGCTCAGGGTTTAAAAGTGCATTTGGAAACAAGCGCGGCTTATCCCTTTTCTGGAGAGTGGGATTGGATTTGTCTATCACCTAAGAAAACCGCACCACCTGTAGAGGAGGCCTATGCATTGGCCCATGAATTAAAGGTGGTGGTGTACAATAAAAACGATTTAAAATGGGCCGAAGAGCATGCGGCTCGAGTAAATAATAACTGTGTTCTTTTTCTTCAGCCTGAATGGAGCAAGCGCGAAACCATTATGCCTGAAATTTCGGAATACATTTTGAAGAACCCTAAGTGGAGGGTTTCCCTTCAGACACATAAATACTTAGGAATACCTTGAAGCAAATACCCTTTCTCCTCTGTCTGTTCTCTTTCAGCTTTCTCGTTAGCGAAGCACAAGACAAGAAAGCCATTAAGCTTTACAACGAAGCCAGACAGTCGTTGAGCTTGAAAGAATATGATAAGGCCTTAGAACTGCTTGAAAAATCGATGAAACGCGATCCTTCTTTTGGCGATGCCCCTATGTTGGCTGGAGAAATATGGTTTGAGAGAAAGGAAGTGAGTAAGGCCAATGAGTATTTCGAAAGAGCCTATACCGCTTCTCGAGCTGCCCCTCTTGCTTTTCGCATTGGGATGCTCAATTTTAAAGCAGGATTGTATGAAAAGGCCGAACAGTATCTGCAATGGTATGTCGATGACCCCAAAGCTCGAGAAGCTTACAGCAAAGAAGCGAGTAAAACCATAGAGAATTGTCAGTTTGCCCAAGAAGCCATAGCCCATCCGATTGAGTTTAATCCAATCAATCTAGGTCCTTTTGTGAACACAGAGGCAATGGAATACTTTCCATCCATTTCAGGAGACGGACAGTTCTTAGTGCTTACCTACCGAGATATAGAAGGAAAGAAAAAAGACGAAGACTTTTACGCAACCACCCGAACTGCCCAAGGCTGGGATAAAGCTAAACCTTTGCAAGGGCGATTGAATTCTCTAGATAATGAAGGAGCACAGACCGTATCGGCCGATGGTCTTCAATTGATATTTACGGCGTGCAATCGATTGGATGGAGCAGGAAGTTGTGATCTATATAGTTCGGTTCGTTTAAAAGATGGAAGTTGGTCGACACCAATTAATATGGGAGATAGCATAAACTCATTTCATTGGGAGACGCAGCCGAGTCTCTCGCCCAATGGAAAGATGCTCTATTTTGTGAGAGGGAAGAAGAGCGAAGATGGCAGCTCAGACATTTATTATAGTGAACGCAAAAACCAGTATTGGACTAAGGCTAGGAAGCTAGAAGGACCCATCAATACGCCAGGGAAAGAGTGTACTCCTTTTATACATTTCGACAACCGAACACTGTATTTCGCTTCCGACGGACATAAAGGAATGGGCGACCTAGACCTCTACGTATCCTACAAACAAGAAGACGGCCGCTGGGGAGAACCTAAGAATTTGGGATATCCGACCAACAGCATAGGAGATCAATTGGGAATGGTAGTGAGTTTAGATGGAAAAACAGCCTATTATTCTTCTGATATGGAAGGGGGATTTGGATTAATGGATCTTTATTATTTCAATCTACAACAAGAAGTAAGCGCTACGCCCTCTGCCTTTATAAGAGGAAGAGTTACCGATAAGGAAAGCAAAAAACCTATTCAGGCTAGATTGTTACTTACCAATTTAGAAACAGGAGAAGAGTATCAAGGATGGGAAACCAATGAAGAGGGCTACTTTTTCTCAGTGCTCCCAGGGAATCAGAATTACGCATTGAGCATACAGAAAGAAGCCTACCTGTTTCATTCAGAGAGCTTCCATCTAGAGGGTAACTCAGAGGAGAAAGCCTATGAGAAAAACATACAGCTTCAGCAAATAGAGACAGGAAGTGTAGTACGCCTCAACAATGTCTTCTTTGAAACCGCCTCCTTCAGTCTTCGTCCTGAATCGAACAAAGAACTGGATATACTATTGAGATTAATAGAAGCCAATCCGACTTTACGCTTTTCAATAGAAGGTCATACCGATAATATAGGAGGAGAGCAAGAGAACCAGCTACTTTCAGAAAACAGAGCAAAATCAGTAGTGAACTATCTTGTGGAAAGAGGCGTGAGCAAAAAGCAATTGGTTTGGAAGGGATTTGGCGAAAGCAAACCCATAGGAGAGAACGACACTGAGGAAGGGCGTCAACTCAATAGAAGAACTGAGGTTCGAATTTTGTAGAGAACTTAAAAGGAGTAGAAGAAAGAAGCTTGGACACCTAGGGCCTTGCTGCTCGAAGCAATAAATCCTTGAGCGTTGAAGAGTTGCAGTTTTGCCTTCCAAAAGCGTGTTTCATAAGCAGTGGATAATCCTGCTCCCATGCTTGTAAATCCTCCATAGCTGAGGTCGGGAGTGAGAGACCAGCGCTTAAAAGCCCAAGTAGAACTCAGTCTAAATAAGGGAGTAAATCCAGCTGTATAGACGTATTCAACTAAAACTTGAGATGATTTTAGTTTGCCTAGATCTTTGTGCAAGTATGTAGCATTGGCCTTTAAATTAAAAGGAGTTAAGGCAACAAAAGATCCCCCTTCTTTAGTAAGGAGAGCATCGTCTAAACCTTGTTGAGTGTCTTCGAAAAGGGAACCCTCGAAATCGAGTAAATTAGGTACAAACTCACCTAAATATCGAAAGCTAGTGTCTGCATTAATAGTGTAGCTGGCATTATTCCAAAAGATAAAGCCAAAATCACTCAGCTCAATACCTAGACTTAGTTGATCGTGAATAGAATATTGAAGCGATCCACCCAAACCCAGACCCATTCCTTTAATGGGATTAAGAGTGTCGCTATTGCGGTAACGGTATTGAGCGCTTAAATCTAGATAAGATCCATTTTGTTCTGTAAAAACGCTGCCTCGTTCTAGATTCAAGTCTTGAAAATCTGTACCGAAGAGGGCGGCAAATCCATAAGACCAACTGAGATGCTTCCGCTTTTCGATTAGGTTGAATCCAATGGAGAGAAAACTTTGACTTTGGTATTTTGTAGGCGCGAGTTCAAGCAATTCCCCTGCGTAGGGTGCATTGCCGTTTAAAGCCAATTGCAGAGCATCCTTCTGACTTGCAATACCCAGAACACTATTGTAGGCCAAATAGACCTCAAAACCTTTCGACCATTGGCTGTAAACGCTGTCGTTTAGCTGTTGATAGGCTAGTTTAAACGACTGTCGATTTCCCAATCGCAACTGATCTTTAGACTGATCAATAAGTTCGTTTTTGAAAGCGGGAGACAAGAAACTCGCTTGCGCATAGTCTCTATAATTCCGAATACTTAAGGAATTAGATCCCACATCAAGGAGTACACTAGATTCTATACTACTTTTTACACGAACGCTATCGCCCCACTGTGCCTTCAAAGAGTTTGCTGCCGAAAGAATAGCTAAAACAAAAAGACCCAGTCTCAATTTACCCTGTATTTAAAGTCGCCCACAAGTTGAAGATCAGTGCCGTAATGATCATACAAGCGAATACGATCAGGAGCGTTGGCGGTAGAGTACTTACCATTAAACACCAGTCGATTGGCTTTCTTCAATTGAATAATGTTGTCTGGAGTGAGTTCATAATCAATTCGGCTAACGGTTTCACCTTCCACTATGCTTTGGTTATTCAGTGGAGCAGATTTAATTAATTGGGGTAAAATAAGAGTGTCTAAAGCTTGACCTGAAGAATCAATGGCAATCAATGAGATTTCCGCATCCAAAGGCATTCTGTTGTTGGCTATTAGAGTAAAGACTCCTTCAATGAGTTTGTTTTCGCGATCAATGTCTAGATAGGAGAAACTAGAAGTATCGCTCAAGCTCAATTTATCAAGCGCCAAGTGCAGTGGAATCTCGAGATTTAACCATGCCTCTAGGGGTTGATTTCGGTAGGCAAATCCATTGGGATCAGCAAGACCACTCGGATTGATGACCAGTTCTAAGTCGTAAACCAGTTGATCAGGTTGTACCTCAAAGAGTTCATCTAGATTGCTGTTGGTTTCATCTACACTCCAACGAGAAACCGTAGGAATGGCTTTAGAAGTATTGGCATCGTCGGTTGCAGCAAGTACGCCAAGGTTTTGTCCAAGAAGAGTCCAGTTTAATACCGCACTATTGTTATTCGCAGAGTTTAAGGTGCGAACATTGGATAATCTAAACTGCATCGGAGCGCCCATTGGATTAATCAGTTCCATTTCGAGCCGAGCGATTTCTAAATCGAAGCTACCGTTTAGAACATCCTCAAAAAGATAGAGAGGCAAGACCTCGTTTTCTACCAGCTGGGTGTCTCTGCCTAGCCATCCTTCCACCTTAAAGGGCATTAGACCTTGGATACCTGTAGTGAGGTATACGCTGTCTTCAAGAGAAATGTAGGCCATATTACCCGTAGAGTCTATCCGTGCCTGAAGTTGAGCATAGAAGGTGTTTGTTACAGTAGGAAGGTTGTTTATTCCATGCAGATCTACCGTAAAGCCTTTGATATCTCGAGAAGAATTTAAGACCGAAGTACCACCAGTGGGGGCGGGGGGAAGGGTTTCTGAAAGCAATAGAATTTGTCCGTTTTTGGTAGCAGAAGGAATGGCGTAATCTAAGTACACGGCTTCGTCAACCGTAGAAATGGCTTGCATATATAGAATGCCTGTGTCTACCACTATGGAAGTGAGTTCTAATCCATTTTGAAAGAGCACTTCTTCGGTATAATCGATGAGGTTTTGTGCAGGAAAAATGGCGGTGGCTTCGTAGGGTTTTAAATCGCGCACAACTACGTTAAAAGTCAATCGATCTGTTGTGTCAATGGCTACCGCATTTCCATTGCTACCAGGAGACTCTAAATTATTCACCCGAGCAACCAGGCTTCCATCTAACTGAGTGTAATTATTGAGTTGCACAGAATCCTTAACCGATCCATTGGCAGGCACGAGCGGGATATTGCCGCTAATTACAATGCTACCGCTGAGTTTGTTTTCCAGGCTATAACTAAAGTTAACCAAGTCTATTGGGAGTCCATTCTCAATAGTAATCACCATCCAACCATCCAATAGAATCATACTTTGAAAAAGGCTGCTGGCATCTACATCGTATTGAAATCCACCTGTAGCTGAAATAGCAGGAAGGGGAAGATTATTGCCATTGTTTAGGATGATTAAGTTGCCCAAAGCACCTTGGCCAGCGGCAATTTGCCCTAAGGAAATGGAGTGTTGCACCCTTCGAGTTCCGAGATCGAGGGTTTGAAGTTTAGCTGTGTTTTCGAAAGTAGTAGAGAAAGGCTCCACCAGATCATCGAGGCGAAATTCGAAGACCTTCTGTCTTCGAACCAAAGAATAAAGCCCTTGGGAATCGGAAGAAAGCAATGTATCCCCCGTAACATCAGACAGATCCAGAGTAGAGCGAACAATGGGGGTAAGAACATCTACATCCCAACTCTTTTCAGCAATGTCTGGCGAGCATTGGGTGAAAAGTAGTAGAAAGAAGGTAGCGATGGCAATTCTTTTCATTGGATAAAGATGATAAATATGAATGGATTGTTAATGTCGACTTAGAGAAACATTGAAATCCGTCATTGTTTCACTATATTTAGGTAGTTAAACAAAAGTCTAAAATCGCGTAATTTGCATTTTTATACAGATTTATGAGATACCTCACCAAAATAGTTCCCTTACTTATACTTGGTTTCAGTTCATGTATAAATGATTTGGACTTTAATAAGTTTGAAGAACTCAAACCGGGCCCTAATGTAGCCATTCCAATCCTAAAGACAACCATTAAGCTTACCGATTTCGTAAATCAGGATTCTATTTTGACTGAAGATCCGGATGGATTTTTGAGATTCATCCATGAACAAGATTCCATCTTCTTTTTAGATGCGGGAGAATTGGTTGAAATACCGAATCAGCCCTTGGCCGAGAATCTTCCATTGATAGCAGGGCTTCCGGCCATTAGTTTAGATCTCAATTTGAACAGTATAGGTGGAATGAACCTATCCACCTTGAATCTAGACCGAGCTGCCTTTAACTGGTATTTTGAAAATCCTACCAACGAGCCAGCCTCAGTTAAGATTTCTTTTGGGAATGCAAGTATAAATGGAGTTCCTTTTGAGTTTACCATTCAATCGCAAGGCCAAGGAAGAATAGAAGGATTAGATTTCTACAATAATTTGGATTTCAACTTGGCACAGAGTCCTGATCCAAATGCCGCTCCTTATAATAATTTAAATCTAAGTGTTGAACTTCAGACTCCGGCTTCCGTAGCTCCAGGAACGCAGTACAACTTCGGAATGAGTTTAGATAGTGTTAAGTTTGAGCGAGTGATAGGCTATTTTGGTCAAAGAGTGGTGAATATACCCTCAAACAGTTTCGACTTGGATTTGGGGAGCATAGGAGATTTCACCTCTGGATTTACACTAACGGATCCCAAATTAACCCTAGAGATTAAAAATGGCATGGGGGTTTCAATGGGAACAAGCCTAGGTTTGGATGGAGTGAATATAGATGGGGATATATTCCAGTTAACCATGCCCAGTTTTGAGATTATACAGCCCAGTGTACCAGGAACAATATCCACTAGTTCGCTTACACTCGATAATCAGAATTCCAATGTTGTTTCATTCATAGACGGATTGCCTACGACCATGGTTATAGCTGGTGGGGTGACTTTAAATCCAAACAATACAGGAGGAACTACCAATTTCATATCTACTTCAGATCGTTTTTACGGTAACCTCATAGTAGATCTTCCATTAGAAATCAAAACATCGCGACTAAGCTTCAATGATATTTTAGAAGTAGATCTATTTGAGAGTGAAGATGCCGTTTATTTTTTTGAATTGGATATTGTTTCCGAGAATGGTTTTCCGCTGGATGTAGAGCTTGTGCTCTTCTTTTTAGATGCCGCAGGTCAAGCAACTGATAGTGTTTTCTTTCCATTTGCTCAAGCAGCGCCGGTGGATGGAAATGGGAGGGTAACAGCTCCGAGGAATACCAATGCTACTATAACTTTTGATCAAGATCTTATTAAGACCATGATTCGATCGAATCAATGGAGACTGGAAGGAAGGCTAGCAACAACAGATAATGGTACCATTCCTGTTAAATTCTATTCGGACTACGAATTAAGTGTTCAGATTGGAGCAAGAACCCGGGTAATTCTTACTGCGATATGAGGAATTTTAAAACGCAATTCGCACTATTTCTTTTGCTCAGCACTTCCGTAGGTCTTACGGCACAAGCTCCCTTGAGTTTGTACGGGATGAAGAAAATTCCACAATCTAGTTTACTCAATCCGGCTCATAGATCGGAAGCAAGCTTCTTTATAGGAATACCTGCTTTGAGTAGCATTGGTTTGCAATTCCACAACAGTGGTTTTGCCTTAGAGGAGTTGATTGGAAAAGATGTTGAGGATCCTAATGTGGCCATCCGCGATATAGCGGCAGGCTTGGATAACGAGGATATTCTTCGATTTAACTTTAGAACGGAATTGTTATTCTTGGGATTTGAGATTGGCAAAGATGGATTCTTAACTCTTGGGGCGGATGTCAATCAAGTAGTCAATTTCAATTATCCGGCTGACTTAGTTCGTTTTGCTTTCCCAACCGCAGATGAGTTTGTAAATACGAATATCGATCTAAGTGGCACGCATTACGGTGCTATAGCCTATACTCAAGTGCACCTTGGATATCAACACAGTTTTCTAGAAAGAAGATTGAGTGTGGGAGGAAGGGTGAAATACAACAATGTATACGGTAATATTTATGTGGAGAAGCTAGATGCACAGGTTGATGGAAGAACCGATCGAATGCTGGTAACAACGGATGTGCTTATCCGCTCTGCAGGAATAGCTCCCTTTGAAGATGGAGTTGATTTTACACCTGGTCAATTGTTTGGAGGAAATACGGGATTTACATTTGATTTAGGTGTGAGCTACAGTGTTACGCCCAAGTTAGAAGTGATGGCGAGTGTACTCGATCTGGGAACAATTAATTTCACAAAAGACCTAAGAGATAGAGTAAGTAAAGGAACCTATGAGTTTACTGGGCTAGAGTTTAATGCGGTAGATGGAAACGTCAACGATCAGACGGTAGGAGATCAGATCGATTCGATCTTTAGTTTTTCAGAGACCGATGGGAATACATATTCACGCGCTTTAACCAATCGCTATTTTTTAGGTGCATCATATCAACTTACTAAGAATCATAGTTTCCAAGGAACCTATAATCTCAATCGTTGGGATGGATTAAACTTCCACAACGGAAGTTTGGGATATGTAGGGACGTATGGAAAAGGGTTTCAATTGATGCTTAATTGGAATGTAATCAATGGTACCTATATGAATTTTGGTGGCGGCTTTGGGCTAGATATGGGAGCATTTCAGTGGTATTTATTGAGCGATAATTTCTATGGAATGATTGCTCCCGGAACTGCACAGACAGTGGGCTTTAGAACCGGATTTAATTTGAAATTCGGCAGAGATAGGATGAAGAAGAGAAGAATGGAAGGCATCGTGATTCCATCCACAGTTCCAGCCGCAACTCCAACAGAAAACGAAAATCAAAACAACCAATAAAACAACAACTATGAGAAAGGTATTAGCCCTAGCTATTATCGCCGGACTTCTGAACACTAGCTGTGAAGATGAAAACTTGAGCGATCTATTTAATAACGATTCTGGTGCTGTGGCTTCTTCTTATATGGAGATAGAAGGTATCTTCATTAACGCGTATAGCAGACTTGAAACGGTAATGCGCAATCCAACTTTAATAGCAACAGGAATGGCCACCATCGACGGCGCCAATGTTCGCTTTATGCAAGACACTCTAACGATTGATTTCGGGGAGGTAAACGTTTTAGTAGCAGACGGAACACAGAGACGAGGTAGAATAACGGCCTATACTCCAATGACTTTCCTGAGCACTACCAATGCACAAATGACGGTTGAAACCAGTAATTTCTTTGTGAATAATAGAAAGGTGGATCTCTTCTTCCAGTCTACAAACAAAGGTTCCATTGGTGTTTCACAGGTATTCGATGTAGATACTTTGGATCTTAATGTTGCTACAGGCGACTATATGTTAAGAGGTGCTAAGCGCTTTACTTGGGCAACTGGTTTTGCAAGTCTCACCGATCAGACCGACGATACCTACCGTATTTCCGGAAGAAGTATGTTTGATAGCCCAACCGATACCATGAGTATTAAGGCTCAGTTTTCTACAACCAATCCTTTATTGTACAACTACTCTTGTCAGTATGAGGTGGAAAGCGGAATCATTGATATGGAAATCATAAAAGAAACAAGCACTCAAGCATCGATTGATCTTATCGATTCAGATGGTTGTAACAACTTAATGCGTTTTACCAATAATGGAATAACGGTTACGCTTCCTTTCGTAGGTTTTTAAATTGTCTATTTAGTAAAAACAGTCGAATCCCGTTCATTCTTCAAAAAGAATTAACGGGATTTGTATTTTCCAGACCACCACAACTGCAGTTGTTTGGAAATGCTTTCTTCTTTTGGATTATCTGCAGTTTCGTAGAGTATAGATCCCTCTAAGTCTTTAGGCATATATTCTTGTGCTTTGAAATGCCCTGTATAGCTGTGAGGATAGACATATCCCTTTCCATGTCCTATACTTTTAAGCAATTTGTTAGCGGGGTTTCTTAAATGTGGAGGAACTTCCTTTCGTCCTGTTTCTTTCACTAGGGCAAGTGCCTTATCTATGGCTAAATAAGCAGAATTGCTTTTGGCAGAGGTAGCTAGGTAAAGGGCACATTGGCTTAGAACAATTCTTCCTTCCGGCATACCGATTTTTTCAACCGAATCGAAACAAGCATTGGCAATTAATAATGCGTTTGGATTTGCCAAGCCAATATCCTCAGCAGCAGAAATAAGCATGCGTCTGGCAATGAATTTAGGATCTTCACCGCCTTCAATCATCCTCGCAAGCCAATATACAGTTGCTTGAGGATCGCTACCCCGAATGGATTTAATAAAAGCAGAGACAATATCATAATGCTGATCTCCCTTTCTATCGTATAAAATTGGATTTGCCTCGAGGAGAGAATCTAAGTCTGCCTTTATGAGGAAAGAGCCTTCTTCTTGTCGATTAGCAAGTAGTTCTATAATATTCAGCAATCTGCGAGCATCTCCATCCGCAACTCGGATAATTGGGTCCCAATCTTCTATTTTATACTCTTTCGGGGCTAAATACTCATCCTTTAGTAAGGCATTGTTGCCAATTTCAATCAGTTCATCTTCTTTTAAGGGTTGAAGAATAAAAACTTGGCATCTTGAAAGAAGAGCAGGAATGACTTCAAATCCAGGATTTTCAGTAGTAGCTCCAAATAGACTAATGGTACCTGCTTCCACAGCTGCTAGTAATGAATCTTGCTGCGATTTAGAGAAGCGATGGATCTCATCTATAAACAGAATGGGCTTTCCCTTTTGAAAAAGACTTCGGTCTTCAGCTTTAGCAATCGCATCCCTCACATCTTTAACACCTGAATGAATAGCGCTTAAGGCATGAAATTCTCTCTTGCTCTCTTTTGCAATGAGTCGAGCTAGAGTTGTTTTACCAACGCCGGGTGGACCCCAGAAAATCATAGAAGGCAAGGCCCCATTTTTGAGCATAGGACTGAGTAGTCCATTTTCTGATAAAAGATGCTTTTGACCGACATATTGACTTAACAATTTCGGTCTGCAGCGTTCGGCTAAGGGAGGAAGACTATTCACAAGACTCCAAATATCTCATTATATTACCGATTAATGGAAAAAGATGAAACACCAAATAATTTAGATTATTTAATCTATCCTTTTTTTATAATGCTCGCAATGTGGGCCGTTTTCTGGTACGACGATCAATATCTAATGGAATGGTATGTCCATGGACTTTATCCAAGAAAGATATCAGGTCTACAGGGAATTCTTTTTGGATCTTTTCTCCACGGAAGTCTCGAACATCTGATCAATAACTCTCTGGCTGTGTTTATTTTAAGTGCTTCCCTTTTCTATTTCTATAGAAAACTTTCGTTTCCCATAGTTCTTTGGTCATTAACCCTTCCTTTCTTGTTCACATGGTTTTACGGTAGACCATCTTTTCATATTGGAGCCAGTGCCTACATCTATGCCCTAGCTTCCTTTCTGTTTTTTAGCGGTATTTGGCGAAAGAATAGGTATTTAGCCTCCTTATCACTATTAGTTGTCTTTTTATATGGAAGCCTTATTTGGGGATTGTTTCCAATGGAGGATGGAGTAAGTTGGGAAGCCCATCTTTCGGGAGGCTTAGTGGGTCTTATACTCAGCCTATTTTATAGAAACAAAGGACCCCAATCGACTCAGTATATTTGGCCAGAGGAGGAGTATGAAGATCTGCTTGTTGTAGATTGGCAAGAAATAGGAGAAGACGAACCACAAGAGCTGCCAATAGTCTATCACTACAAAGAGCAGGAGAAAAATCGTCCTTAGACCTTTAACTATAATCTACCATTACAGCTATGGAAATGTCTAAGAAAAAACCTCAGTTTGAACTGACGAAATGTCTGGAAAACTATTTATCAAAATACAATAGGTATTTAAAATTGCCTATTTCATATGCAGATTTGACATCCTATTCAGATAGCCTCGCTGTTTTGGATTCTGAAGGAAGAGATACGCTCTGGAGAAGTGTAATTTATTCAAATATGTTGCAAGACGAGGTTCAAAAGGCCTTGTTGGAAATCTATGCATTGCTGAAAACAGATGGAGACGATTCGTTTGTAAAGCAATTGGCGATTAGTAATATCGATTATTGTCTTTTTGGAAATTCGAATCCCTTTCGGATCCGTGTGATAAACCTTCTCAACGACAATCATGATTATTACTACATCAAGAAAACCGATGCCAGTCGAATTTGTGGATTGGAATTAGAAGATATTCTTAGTCCGAATAAGGTTAGTTATATGGTAGATGGAAAAACGATGGTTGAGGAGCATATTGCAGGAATACCAGGAGATGTTTTCATGAAGAAATATACGGGAGGTCCTAACTTCTCTAAAATTAGAATGGCAAAAGAGTTTGTGAAATTTAATGAGCGATGTTTTACCACGCTCTTAGGTGATATGCGATCCTATAATTATGTTATTGATGTAACGCCCGATTTCGATATGGAGCAATACAGGGTAAGGCCGATTGACTTCGATCAGCTTATTTACGAGGGAAGAAAGAATCACTATCGTCCTCAATACTATAAAGAGAATAAGGAAGTAGTTCAGTTTTGTATGGAAACCCTAAGTCCAGAAACAGTAGACCAATATCAAACCGAAGAGCGCACCCTTATTCGGAAAAGGTATATGGTAAACAAGTCGAGAGTTGAGAATCTTTTAGACTGCATGGTTACAATCCCCTTTTCAACAGGCGAGAAAATCAGAACGCTATGTTCGGATTTAAATGAATTCCACAGAATGGATCAGTTTTCCGGAATGGATTCAATGGGGAAAGTGCTGAGATTACATCTACATAAAATGATAGATCGAACTCAGCACAGGCATTACTCAGGTAAAATTTCTTTTAAATAGGAGATTATTTAACAGCGGAGAGAATATCGTTTACATCGGGTCGCTTTTTATAATCCGTATCGTAATGTACATATTGAATAATGCCATTTTGATCTATTAAAAAAGTGGCAGGAATGGGCAACATGGGTTCGTCTGCACCATGCGATTCGGCCAGATCAATGCCGTTAGAGGCTAGTTTTTCAACCATTTTGGTTGGAACAAGATACTCAACATTAAATGACGTCATTAATTCATACCCTTGGTCTGAAATAAATTGGAAGTTAGATTTTGATTTAACCTTCATGTTTTCCAATGACTCACCGTTTTCAGCTGAAACCGCCATAATTAGAATACCCTTTTCACTGAAAAGATCTTCAGCTTCGGAGAGTTGAGATAAGTATTTTGTGCAATAAGGGCACCATTCACCGCGATAGAACACCAGCAAAATAGATCCCTTTGAAAGCGCATCGCTGAGAGATTGACTTTCACCATTAGCATCAGTAAAAGAAAAAGTTGGGGAAAGATCGCCCACTTTTATTTTCGACACTTCCTCTTGAGAAAAAAGAAAAGCACTAACAAGAAGGGCAAAGGCAAGGAGTAAATTCTTCATAGACTTGATTTATGTTTGTTTAGGCTGCAAACATCCACCTTTTTTTCATTTCAATGTCGACTTCCTTACCTTACTGCTTTAATTCAATCTAAATTGAAAAGCCTTTTAACTATTTGTTTCCAACTTTGTCTCGCCGTTGGTTTGTTGAGTCAGCCCGCGAGTTTTGTGGTTCAGTTGAAGAAGAATTTTGAACTTCCGAAAGCGACGTATTATTATGGAGACTATATAGAAATTAAAATAGGAGAGGATTGGATAGGAGGAGCCGTCACCCAAGCTGATAGCTCTAATCTAAGAGTTGGAAAGGAAATAGTTTCGATTTCGGAAATTGATGCCGTAAGAATTCGGAAAAGGTTATTGAGCCTTTTCGGGAGTGCTTTTCAAGGAGGGGGATTGCTTTATTTAGGAGTTGTATCAGCCAATAGTCTTATTAATGATGAGCGGCCTGTTCTAAGAAGTGGAGAAGCCATTGGCGGGGTGGCAGCAGTTGGAATGGGATTTTTATTGAAAAGAGTATCGTATCAGGACATTGAATTACACGAGGGATGGCAATTAAGAGTCATTCAGTTCTCAGAATAAAAAAAGCCCTTCAAAATGAATTGAAGGGCTTAAGATACTTAACTAGTTTTTGGGTTTACAAACCAGCAATCTCTAAATTAGAAGATAGTTTGGCTTGAACTTCAGCAAGGCTGTAGTTCTTAGACATATCAAAAAGAGCAGTGCAGCCATCTGTTCCGTAAACCTTTGCATATGATTTGTCATTCATTTCCACAAATCCAACCAAAGGAAGAAGACCCTCAGAAGTTTCTAAGTTCCAAGTCTTATCGATAGAATTGAAAACATATGATTCATTTTTACTTCCGTCTAAGGCTTTAATGTCGAAACGATTTTGGCTTGCCGTAATTTCATAGTCAACACCAGCAATAGTATGGGTTTCAGTTTCAGACTCACCTAATTCCATGGCCATTGGGTTGCTGCCCGACCAAAATTCAATAAGGTTGAAAATAACCACATCACCATAAACGGCAATGCTGTAAACCGGTATGATGTTTAGGCCGTAAAATATAAGAGTCTTAACAAATTTATTGTCAGCGACTCCGTCGTTCCATTCGTACAACTTCTGGGTGAGTTCAAAGCTTCCAAAACAAGAGCTAGTTGAAAAGGCAATGGTTAGGGCAAGTAAAAAGCTTAAAATGCGTTTCATAGGTTATGAGTTTAAATTTCATTAAAGAAAGCGAAGCAAATTGAATTGGGCAATAGAGAATCCTGCTTTTTTATCTTTTATTTCAGCCCATGACGTTTCACTATTTTTGTGCGATCAAATGAATTTTTAGAAAACGATGTTCGACAATCTAAGTGATAAGTTGCAATCTGCCTTTCAGATTCTGAAAGGCCATGGAAAGATTACAGAGATAAATGTTGCAGAATCACTAAAAGAGGTGCGCAGAGCATTGGTAGATGCCGATGTGAGTTTTAAGGTAGCCAAAGAATTTACCCAAAAAGTAAAGGACAAGGCTTTGGGAGAGAAGGTGCTAACCTCATTGCAACCCAGCCAGTTGATGGTTAAAATTGTTCGAGACGAAATGGCTCTGCTAATGGGTGGAGAGGCCGTAGAATTGAATATCAAAGACAATCCGTCTATTATTTTAATCTCAGGACTGCAAGGATCGGGTAAAACAACCTTCAGTGGAAAGTTGGCGTCTTATCTAAAAAGAAAGAAGAGCAAAAGACCTTTGTTGGTTGCATGTGATGTGTATCGTCCTGCGGCCGTGCAACAGCTCAGAGTTTTAGGAGAACAGATAGGGGTTGAAGTATTTCATCAAGAAGACAGCAAGGATCCAGTAGCCATTGCAATAGCGGCGGTGGAGCATGCAAAAAAGAATGGATTCAACACTGTTATAGTTGATACTGCAGGTCGTTTAGCGGTAGATAAGGAAATGATGGATGAGATTAGCCGCATACACAAAGCGGTTGTTCCTTCTGAAACATTATTTGTGGTAGATTCTATGACGGGTCAAGATGCCGTTAATACAGCAAAGGCCTTTAATGAAGTACTTAATTATGATGGGGTTATTCTAACTAAACTAGATGGTGATACTAGGGGTGGTGCAGCCTTAACCATCCGCTCGGTTGTAAATAAACCAATAAAATTTGTAGGTACCGGTGAGAAGATGGATGCCTTGGATATTTTCTATCCAAGTAGAATGGCAGACCGAATTCTCGGAATGGGGGATGTTGTTTCTCTTGTTGAAAGAGCTCAAGAGCAATTCAATGAGGAAGAAGCAAGAAAAGTTCAGAAGAAAATTGCTCAGAATAAGTTTGGATTTGATGATTTTCTCAATCAGATTCAACAGATCAAGAAAATGGGGAATATGAAAGACCTCATGGGGATGATTCCAGGTATGGGAAAGGCGCTTAAAGGGGTTGATATAGATGATAATTCCTTTAAACCCATTGAGGCGATGATTCATTCAATGACGCCTTACGAAAGGGAAAACCCCGGTGTTATTTCGGGTAGCCGAAGAAAGCGCATTGCAATGGGTTCGGGAACAAGTGTTCCAGAAGTGAATAGACTCTTAAAGCAATTTGAAGACATGAATAAAGTAATGAAAACAATGCAAGGAGGTGGTGGAAGAGCACTTTCTCAAGCAATGAAGCGCAGATAATTGATGGAGATAATAAGTGGAGTTGCCCTTTCGCGCAACATTAAAGAAGAAATTAAGGAAGAAGTTTCGGGTTTTCTAGACCAAGGCTTACGCAAACCAAAATTGGTTGCTGTTCTGGTAGGATTGGATGGGCCAAGTCAGACCTATGTGAATGCTAAGGTTAAAGATTGTCATCAGGTTGGATTTGAAAGCGAAGCAATCCGCCTAGACGAGAGTACTTCCGAGGAAGAGCTTTTAAGTTGGGTAAAGAAACTCAATGAAGATGCCTCAGTAGATGGATTTATTGTTCAACTCCCCCTTCCAAAGAAAATAGATGAAACCAAAATATTATTGGCTATTGATCCTTTAAAGGATGTAGACGGATTTCACCCTGTGAATATTGGAAATATGGCTTTGGGACTCCCTGGATTTGTGCCAGCGACGCCTGCAGGTGTAATGCAAATGCTTGACCGAAGCGGTATTGAAACCTCAGGAAAACACTGTGTTATTGTTGGAAGGAGTAAAATTGTGGGAATGCCACTGAGCATTCTTTTGGCAAGAAATTCCAATCCAGGCAATTGTACTGTTACGCTTACACATTCTAGAACGAAGAACTTAGAAGAGATTTGCAAAGAAGCAGATATTCTCATTGCTGCTTTAGGAAAACCTGGCTTTATAAAAGCCGATATGGTAAAGAAAGGCGCTGTGGTAATTGATGTTGGAATTAGTCGGGTGGAAACAGATACAAATGAGAAGGGATATCTTATTCAAGGTGATGTAGATTTCAATTCGGTATCAGACAAGGTGAGTTTTATAAGTCCTGTGCCAGGTGGAGTAGGTCCGATGACGCGTACATCATTGCTTACCAATACATTGAGGGCATATAAGCGCAGTTTTAATTTAAATTAATCTAAGTATTTAATGGGTTCAATTCTTTTGTTTTTTTCCATTGGGGGCGGAGAGATTTTAGTAATTCTTCTGATCGTACTTCTTTTCTTCGGATCCAACAGAATCCCTGAATTGGCTCGAGGACTAGGAAAAGGAATGAAAGAAATTCGGCATGCTACTGATTCTCTTAAGGAGGAGATCAAACGCTCTGCGGATATCGATACTTCCGCACTGAAAGACATAAAGGATCAAGTGGACCAAGGCCGTAAGGTAATGGATGAGGCAGAAGGTGCCATTAAAAGAGGCTTAAAACAATAAGCTTTGGATTATCTATATATTCTATTAGGTTTATTTTTGTTAGTGGTTGGAGCAGAATCACTAGTTCGAGGAGCCAGCGATATCGCCCTTCGATTCAAGATTTCGCCCATGGTAGTGGGTCTCACTGTGGTGAGTTTTGGAACTTCTGCCCCCGAATTGCTGGTTAGTTTGGAAGCGGCATTAAATGGACATCCCGATGTGGCGATAGGAAATGTGGTTGGAAGCAATCTTAGTAATATCGGACTCATTCTGGGTTTGACGGCCTTGTTTTTTAGTGTAGGGATTTCACGCAAGACCTTGAGAACCGATTATATCGTTCTCCTATTTATCAGCTTAATCTATTTTGCCTTGTTGTCATGGGATGGTAAAACAGGGTTTCTAGATGGTCTATTGTTATTGAGTTTATTGCTCATTTACGTTACTTGGTTAGTTTTCGAGAATAAACGTGAAAACAAAATAAAAGTAGAGGAAGGGCATGAGCATGCAAAACCCAATTATTCTGGACTTCTCTCATTCTTGTTTTTCGCTGCCGGTTTAGTCGCCCTGCGCTTTGGGGCGTCCTTTCTTGTAGACGGCTCAGTAAACTTTGCTCAATCCTTCGGAATTTCTGACCGTGTAATCTCTTTGACCATTGTTTCGGTTGGTACAAGTCTCCCAGAATTAGCCGCCTCGCTAGTTTCTGCCTTTAGAGGACATAAGGAAATTGCCTTGGGTAATATAATAGGGTCAAATATTTTTAATATTGGATGTGTGATTGGAATTAGTTCCATGATTATTCCGCTGGTACCTGATTCTAGCCAAGTTCTCTCATGGGATATGCCCCTCATGCTGGCTTTTACTTTAGCAATTCCTCTGTTAATGCTTATTCGGAGGAAGATGAATTTCAATTTTATCGAAGGATCCCTATTGGTTACGGGGTATATAGCGTATATTCTCTATCTTTTTTATTGATACCCCTAAAAATTTAGGGGTGAGCTGGCTTTGTTTGTATTTTTTTAATGAAATACTATACTTTTGCGCAAAATTATTCAACAATGCCAAATATTCGATTCCAAAGTCTCGAAGCTCTGTCCAGTAGAAAGCCAACTGAATTTATTGTTCCAGATGGCGGTGTTCCTACTTATTATGGGAAGCACGTATTCAATCAAAAGGCCATGCAGTCTTGGTTGAGTGCAGAAGCCTATAAGTCTGTAATGTCTGCTACCCAGCATGGCACCAAGATCGATAGAGCAATGGCCGATCAAATTGCTTCTGCAATGAAGGCTTGGTCTAATACCTTGGGTGCAACCCACTATACTCACTGGTTTCAACCATTGACGGGTGCAACAGCTGAAAAGCATGATAGTTTTTTTGAGCCTGCCGCCGGCGGACAAGCCATAGAGCGATTTGATGGAGGCATGCTCGTTCAGCAAGAGCCAGATGCTTCTTCTTTTCCAAACGGTGGAATTCGCAATACGTTTGAAGCAAGAGGATATACCGCATGGGATCCAACCTCTCCTGCTTTCGTAATTGGAAAAACACTTTGCATTCCTTCTGTATTCGTTTCCTACACAGGAGAAGCATTGGATTATAAAACCCCTTTGCTCCGTGCACTTCAATCAATAGATGTTGCGGCTGCTTCGGTTTGTCAGTATTTCGACAAGAATGTTAAAAAGGTGACCGCTACCCTAGGATGGGAGCAAGAGTACTTTTTAGTAGACAGTGCCATGTTTAAGGCTAGACCGGATCTTCTTCTTACAGGAAGAACACTTCTAGGTCATGCTCCAGCTAAGGGCCAGCAATTAGAAGATCATTATTTTGGTTCAATTCCAGAGCGTGTTATCATGTACATGCGCGAGCTTGAATACGAAGCGCATCTTTTGGGAATTCCTTTAAAGACTAGGCATAACGAGGTAGCGCCAGGTCAGTATGAAATGGCACCTTTGTACGAAGAAGCCAATCTAGCAGTAGACCATAACTCCTTAATAATGGATGTTATGGAGAAGGTAGCTCTTCGTCATGGTTTTAGAGTTTTATTGCACGAGAAACCGTTTGCGGGAGTAAATGGAAGTGGAAAGCACAACAACTGGTCACTAGCTACTGATACAGGAATTAACCTTTTAAGCCCGGGTAAAAACCCCAAGAGCAATTTACAGTTTCTTACCTTCTTTATCAATATAATTAAGGCAGTTCACACCCATGCAGACCTACTTCGTTCAAGCATTGCGGCCGCGAGTAATGATCATCGTTTGGGTGCAAATGAAGCTCCTCCTGCCATCATTTCTGTTTTCATTGGTTCACAGCTTTCGCAGGTGCTGGACGAATTGGAGAAAATTGAAGGTGGAAAACTCTCAGCAGAGCAGAAGACTGAATTGAAGCTCAATGTAGTCGGCAAGATTCCAGAAATCTTACTCGATAATACAGATAGAAACCGCACCTCACCCTTTGCCTTTACGGGGAATAAGTTCGAGTTTAGAGCAGTGGGTTCAACGGCTAACTGCGCCGGACCAATGACCATTCTCAATGCCATTCTTGCAAATCAACTTATAGAGTTCAAGGCGGAAGTAGATGCGCTCATCGAGAATAAAATGAAAAAAGATGACGCCATCTTTAACGTTTTAAAAGAATATATCAAGTCTTCTAAAGACATTCGTTTCGAAGGAGATGGCTATAGCCAGGCTTGGGCAGATGAAGCTGCTAAAAGAGGATTGAGCAATGTGAAAACCACTCCAAGAGCATTAGATTTCTTTGTTTCAGGACAAACCTTAGGCCTTTTTGAAGGATTGGGAATAATGAATCACAAAGAGGTGCATGCGCGCCATGAGATCATGCTCGAGAATTATCAGAAGAAAATTCAAATAGAGTCTAGGGTTTTGGGTGATATGGCTGGAAATCACATTGTGCCAACGGCCTTGAGATATCAGAGCTTGCTCATGCAGAATCTTCAAGGAATGAAGCAGGTATTCGACGAGGCCACTTTTAACCGATTGGCTAAGGTGCCTAAATCTATGATTGAGGAGATTGCAGAACGCATTACCGTGATTATAGAAAAGAGAGAAGCCATGGTGGAAGAGCGCAAAAAAGCAAACAAATTGGAAGATATGCGCGAAAGGGCAATTGCCTATTGCGAGAAAGTTTTACCCTATTTTGAGGCCATTCGCTATCAATCTGATAAACTAGAAATGCTAATTGACGATGAAGTCTGGACACTTCCTAAGTACAGAGAAATGTTGTTTATGAAGTAATTAAGAGTTCAATTTCTTTCAAAAGCCCCTTTTTTGGGGCTTTTTGTTTATTATTCGCTAGATTATAGCTTCGCTTGTAACTAAAGTTATATTTTAGCACGTTATAGGACCAAACATCGGTTAAAGCATGCGTAAAGGAAGTTTTCTCTTTATTCTCAGCCTCGCGCTGGCTCTTCAAGTTCCATTGCTCGCTCAGCGAGACACTGCTCCTGAAGAACAACAAACAGAAAGTAAACGGAAGGTAAAGGAGAAAAAAGTACAGGAAGAGTCGTCAGATGATGAAGACTCAGGGTCTACCGATCCAGCTAAAAAGGAAAAGAAGGTTAAGGCTACAGTTAAAGCTCAGGCGTATTACGATGCGAAAGAGTATTCTTTAGCGATCGACGTTCTGAAAGAAGCTTTTGGCAAAGAAAAAAGTCGGGAGAAAAAGACTGAAATTGCCTTTATGATGGGGGAATGTTACCGAAATCTCTTAAACTATAAACAAGCTGCTTCTCAATATAAGCGTGCTCTCAAGCTCGGTTATGGGTCAGAAGCACAGTATCGTCTGGCTGAGATGACGAAGTCTCAAGGTGAATACGAAGAGGCTATTCTAGAATTTGAGGCTTTGAAGGCCATGAGCCCAGGCGATAAAAGAGCCGAACAAGGTATCGAGACTTGTCGTTTAGCAGCCGAATGGAAGAATAGTCCAAGTAGATACATTGTTGAACCCACTGAAGAATTGAACACACGTGATAGAGACATGACTCCTGTTTATTCAGGTCGTCCTGGTACCTATGACGAAGTATTACTTGTTTCTTCTCGCGAAGGAGCCACAGGAAATAAAGAAGACGGTTGGACTGGCGAGTCGTTCATGGATATTTGGATGGCGGCCAAAGAAAGAAAGTCAGGTGGCAAAAAGAGCAGAGGAAAGAAAGGAAAATCACCCGAAATGGATGATGCGAAGTTCTCTACTCCAGTGCCATTAGATCCCATCATTAATAGTAAAGATCACGAAGGCACCATGACCTTCGACAGTCGTAGAAAAGAATTGTACATAACCCGTTGTCGCGTTGAAAAGTATGTTTCTTTAGGATGTGCCATTTATGTTACTAGTAAAAAAGGACAAACTTGGGAAGAACCGGAATTGGTTGTTTTAACGGAAGATAGCACTAAGAGTGTTGGACATCCTAGTTTTTCAGCAGACGATAAGATTATGTATTTCGCTGGAAATCTTGATGGTGCCGTTGATGGAAGCAAAGACTTGTGGATGACTACCTTCGATCGCAGATCGAAAAAGTGGAATCCAGCCACCAACTTGGGCCGTATTGTAAATACGGCAGGTGATGAGCTTTTCCCGTTTGTACACGATGATGGCTTTTTGTATTTCGCTTCCAATGGACTTCCTGGAATGGGTGGTTTGGATATTTTCAGAGTGAAATTGGGTGAGGATGGCATGCCAGTAGGTGAAGTGGAGAACATGAAGTATCCTATCAATACGGAGTTTGAAGATTTTGGAATTATATTAGAAGGAGGAGGTGCACAAAAAGGATTTATTACTTCCAATCGCAACTCCAAAAGCGGAGATGATATCTACACCATTTTTGAAGTTCCTCTTAACTTTCAATTGGAAGGAGTGGTTACCAGCAACAAAGATGGCAAGCCTGTTCCTCAAGTTACGGTGCGCTTAGATGGTTCAGATGGAACTTCTATTGTTGCGAATACAGATGGTAGCGGACGTTATATTTTCGAAAGAGATAAACTGAAGGAGAATACCAATTACAAAATCAGCTTTGAAAAGAAGAAGTTCTTGAATGGCTTTAGTGATGCTACCACCGTTGGTGTTCCTTTTAGCGCCTTTGAATACAATTCTTCCGAACGATACTTCTTAAACACACTGAAGGTAAACAAGGGCATTGAGCCTATCGAAGTTCCTATTGTACTTCCAAATGTTCTTTTTGATTTAGCAAAGTGGGATTTAAGACCAGAAGCAATGGTCTCTCTAGATTCGGTTGTGGCTATCTTAAACAACAACCCCAATGTGGTGATTGAATTGAGATCTCACACCGACTATACTGATACTGACGAAAGAAACAAGATCTTATCTCAGCACAGAGCAGATACTTGCGTAAAGTATATTATTACGAAAGGCATTGCGGCCGATCGATTGGTTGCAGTGGGTAAAGGAGAAGAAGAGCCATTTTCTATTCCTGAAGCCTATAAAGGTTTTGGAGCAGGAGAATTTACTGCAGGCGAAGTTTTAACGGAGTCATATATCAAGAAACTAACTGCTGCAAAGCAAACTATCGCAAACCAAATTAATAGAAGAACAGACTTTAAAGTGCTTCGCGATGATTATGTGCCGAACAGACCAGCACCAACGGTAGACGGTACTGGAGCCAAAGAGAAAGTAAAAGAAGTGGTGAAACGTCCGAAAGGAGAGTTTTATGTTCTGGAGAATGCCAGAGAAAGCTTTGGTGTAGTAGCCAAGAAAACGGGGATTTCAGTGCGAGATCTAAAATTGCTAAATGGCGGCTTGCGTGGAGTTCGTCCTTTTGAAGGATTAGAGCTTAAGATTACCCTAGATGGCGATTACGATGAATACGATGCCACTCATTACAGAGTAGAAAACGAAAAATCGTTGAAAGAAATAGCTAAGAAATTATCTATGGATGACAAAGATCTTGAAGACCTTAATCCAGATATTAGCAATAAAGACTTAGTTCCTGGATTGGTACTTTTGATAGAATAAACTCACCGCTTGCAACTGGTGATAGCCCTAGAACTTACTCTAGGGCTTTTTTATTTCTAGGCTTTGCCAAAGCAAGGCAACCATCCACTCTCGCTATTGTATTTTTGCCCCAATATGTCAAGTAAACGCTATTCAGAAAGAGGAGTTTCGGCTCAGAAAGAAGATGTACACAATGCCATTGCCTCTTTAGACAAAGGCTTGTTCCCCAAAGCATTCTGTAAAATTGTACCGGATTATTTAACGTCTAGTCCTGAGCACTGCATTGTTATGCATGCCGATGGAGCGGGCACTAAATCGTCTTTGGCCTATATGTACTGGAAAGAAACGGGTGACTTATCGGTTTGGAAAGGCATTGCCCAAGATGCTTTGGTAATGAATTTAGACGATTTACTATGCGTTGGAGCCAATGGTTCTATCCTTCTAAGCTCTACCATTGGTAGAAACAAGCATCTTATTCCAGGAGAAGTGGTGCAGGCTTTAATTAGAGGCACTCAAGAGCTGGTAGACGAACTGCGAAAGTGGGGAATGGAAATCCATCTTACGGGAGGAGAAACAGCAGACTTAGGAGATCTTGTGCGCACAGTGGTAGTGGATAGTACTGTAACTGCAAGGATGAGCCGGAAGGATGTCATTGATAATGCCAATATCAAAGCAGGCAATGTTATTGTGGGATTGAGCAGCTATGGCCAAGCCACTTATGAGTCGGAGTACAATGGCGGAATGGGAAGCAATGGATTAACCAGTGCAAGACATGACGTCTTTCATCATTATTTAGCAGAAAAATATCCTGAGAGCTACGATGCTCAGATTCCAAAGGAATTAGTCTACAGTGGAAATATGCGCTTGACCGACAAGGTTGCAGGAAGTCCGCTGGATGCAGGAAAACTGGTGCTTTCTCCTACGCGTACGTATGCTCCCGTTTTAAATGCCATCCTCCTTAAGCACAGAAACAAGATAGACGGTTTAGTGCATTGTAGTGGTGGAGCTCAAACCAAGGTTCTACACTTTGTAGACGCATTGCATATTATAAAAGACAATTTGTTTGAAATACCTCCCTTATTTAAAATGATACATGAACAATCGAATACAGATTGGAAGGAAATGTATCAGGTATTTAATATGGGACATCGTATGGAGATTTATTGTTCCGAAGAGGTAGCGCAAGACTGCATAGAAATTAGCAAGAGCTTTGATATTGAGGCGAAAATAGTGGGAAGGGTAGAAGCATCTGATCAAAAGAAATTGAGCCTGATAACCCCAAATGGGAATTACACTTATTTATAATGGCCGAAGCGGATCATTTATTAGAACGTTTAGAATCTTTACAGCAGCGCTTCAATGAAGTCAATGACTTGATTGTTCAGCCCGATGTGATTGCTGATCAAAGACGGTATGTGCAGTTGAATAGAGAGTACAAAGAGCTGAAGGATATTGTAGATGCTACCGCAGAGTATGTTCTGTTAAAAGCCTCTATTGCTGAAGCCAGTCAGATGCTCTATGAAGAGAAGGATCAGGAATTAAGAGATATGGCCCGTGAAGAACTTGAATCTTCTGAGCAGGCTTTAAATATTCTCGTTGAGAAGATTAAGCAGATGCTTTTGCCCAAAGATCCAGAGGATGCACGCAATGCGGTTTTTGAGATTAGAGCGGGAACAGGAGGCGATGAAGCAGCCATTTTTGCTGGAGATCTTGCACGTATGTATCAACGCTATTGCGAAAATCGAGGCTGGAAGGCACTTATAGTTGATTCAAGTGAGGGCACTTCGGGCGGATTCAAAGAGATTATAATGGAGGTGCAGGGCGAAGGTGCATTCGGTATTTTGAAGTTCGAATCGGGTGTGCACCGTGTACAAAGGGTACCAGATACAGAAACTCAAGGAAGAGTGCATACTTCCGCAGCCACGGTAGCGGTTATGCCTGAGGCCGATGAAGTGGATGTAGACATCCATCCATCTGAAATAGAATGGCAAACTTCTAGATCGAGTGGTGCGGGAGGACAAAACGTAAACAAGGTTGAAACTAAAGTACAGCTAACGCATAAGCCTAGCGGAATTGTAATTGTTTGTCAAGTAGAACGCTCTCAGCTTGGAAACAAGGAAAGAGCCATGACTATGCTCAGAACGCGTTTGTATGAGATAGAACTGAACAAGAAGTTAGAGAAGGAATCCGCCATGAGAAAGACGCTGGTCTCTACGGGCGACCGCTCAGCTAAAATCAGAACCTACAACTATCCGCAGGGTAGGGTAACGGATCATAGAATTGGCTATACGGTCTACAATCTTACCGATGTGGTGAATGGTGAAATACAATCCTTTATCGATGAGTTGCACATTGCTGAGAATGCACAGCGACTAAAAGAAGGCAGTGAAGCATAAAATGGGAAGAGAAGAACTGATCCGTCAGATTGGATTGAAAAAGTCGATGCTTTGTGTGGGATTAGATCCTGTACGTTCTAAGATGCCTGCCTTTCTCCAAGAGAAAGAAGACGGCCTTTTTGAATTTTGCAAGGCAATTGTGGAGGCAACGGCCGGATACTCTGTGGCTGTTAAGCCCAACTTAGCCTTCTTTGAGGCCGAAGGAGTAGAAGGTTGGAAAGCTTTTCAGAAGCTCTGCGATTATGTGAATTCAGAGTACCCTGAGCTTCTACTCATAGCCGATGCCAAAAGAGGAGACATTGGAAACACCTCCATGGCCTATGCTAAAGCCTTTTTCGAGATCTACGGCTGCGATGCCATCACCGTAGCACCCTATATGGGTTCGGATTCCGTCAAACCTTTTTTAGAATATACAGATCGCTGGACCATTGTTTTGGGATTGACAAGCAATATAGGTGCAAGCGATTTTGAAATGAAAAACTTAGAGGGTGGAATGCCTCTCTACAAAGAAGTGGTACATCAAGTATCGAACTGGGGCGGACCAGAACAATTGATGTTTGTAACGGGTGCAACTCAATCGGCTTATTTATCAGAATTGCGCGAAATGCTTCCAGAGTATTTTTTCTTGGTTCCAGGTGTGGGCGCACAAGGAGGAACTGTTGAAGAGGTTTGCAAATCGGCGATTACCTCTTTTGGCGGATTGCTCATCAATGCTTCTAGGAGTATTTTATATGCCTCCTCGGGTGAAGACTTCGCACTTGCCGCCGCCAATGAAGCAGCTTCCTTGCAGAGTCAAATGAAAGGCTTTTTATAGGTTTCAATCTCACCTTAGCACAGTTGGGAGAAGGGCCTAACTATGTTAAAATACACGCTCTTGAAACAATTCGCTCTAAATTGCCTTTTTAGTTTAGAAATAACATAAAACATGCGCATACTTTTTACACTCTTTACAGTTCTTTATTCTCTCAGTGGTATTTGTCAAACATGGCAACCCATTGCCAATTTGCCCAGCGGTAGACATCATCCTGTGGGTTGGGGCATAGATGGAAAGGGCTATGTGGTTACCGGAACCAATTCATTTGGCAATCCAACGAATGATTTTTACGAATACGATCCAACCAGTGATACCTGGACCACACTCACTCCCTTTCCGGGAAGCTCTAGAAGCTTTGCTATCGGTGCAGTCTACGAAGGCAAAGGCTATATGGGATTTGGCTCAGGTACTTTTGCCGATTTCAACGACTTGTGGAGATACGATCCTAGCATCGATCAGTGGGTTCAATTGGCTAGCTGCCCTTGCTCTGGAAGACGCCATCCGGCCTTTATTCCTCTCAACGATAAGATTTACGTAGGATTAGGAGACGATTTAATCAGCGGGAATTTAAACGATTGGTGGGTCTACGATATGATTGCCGACTCTTGGACACAGTTGCCCGATTTACCTGGCAATCCCAGACATCATCCCTATCAATTTAATGCGGGCAATTTAGTGTTTACGGGAATGGGGCACGGTGGGCCGATAATTTATAAAGATTGGTATCAATTTGATCCAGTAAGCAATACATGGACCGCAATGGCTGATTTTCCGGGCGAAGCGCGTGTCGCGGGTACTCAGTTTGATTACGACGGTTTTGGATTTGTACTGAGCGGCGATGGAGACAATCACAGCACCATGCCTACGGGCGAGATGTGGAGATACAATCATACCAATGATACTTGGTTGCAGTTTCCCCCACATCCGGGAGTAAGCCGTTGGGCTCCGGGTTCTTTGGTAATAGAGGATGTGGTGTATTTCTTCGGTGGCACCAATCGACAGACTTCTCAAAATCCGGTGGAAGCATTTAAATTTGATTTGGCACAGGCCAGTGTGGGCATCAACGAGAACAGGCTGGAGTCTTTTGCTTTTTACCCCAATCCCACCCAAGAAATGATTCGTTGGTCGAGCGAGTTGGCTGTAGAGAGTATAGAAATTCTGAATGCTCTAGGTTCAAAGGTATTTGAAGGAAGAATAGAAGGAAACCAATTGAATGTATCTTTCTTAAAGCAAGGTGTTTACCTGATTGAGGTGCATTTGTTGGATGGAAGAAGGCAAAGTGCCCGGATGATAGTGCAATAGTTTTTCGGTTGGAAAAGGAAAAACAATGAAGCCGTTTAAGCTTTTCCATAAACCAAGAGAACTTCCCCTGCTGGCTTTTCTTAGGTGAATGAACCCTTCCAACTTAAACCAAAAGAAGGGCTCAATGGTCTTTGGTGTTTGTGTGATTAGACTGCTGTAGACCAAGCTTATAACTTTCTAGGTAAGAAAGTAGAATAGCCTCAGAAACCAGCCATTGATGGAATAATAGCCTTCTATAATCGCTTTGTGCTTCTCCATTGAGTTTATGCGAAATTTGTGGAATGGCGAACAACAAACTCCTTGTAGAAGAACGACAAACCGATCTCGGTGCGTTTATGGTTGGAAGACTCTTGCCCTTCCGACAAAAGCGACAAGTGGGTCCCTTTACCTTTATCGATCATATGGGTCCCGCTACTATGGGGCCAGGGAATTATGTGGATGTAGATCAGCATCCTCACATAGGCTTGTCTACTTTAACTTATCTCTTTGAAGGGGAGATTGAGCACAGAGACAGCACAGGTGCCGTACAAGTTATTGGTGCGGGAGACGTGGGTTTTATGACAGCCGGCAGCGGTGTAACCCATACAGAACGAAGTCCTAAAAGTCAGCGCGGGGGCAAAGAATTTCGGATGCATGGCTATCAGATTTGGGTGGCTTTGCCGAAGGAGACGCAAGAAATGGCTCCGAGATTTGATTTTTATCCCCATTATGAGATACCTTCTCGAGAATATAACGGACTCAGCCTTAAAGTAGTGGCAGGAAAGGCTTTTGGATTGGAGGCTCCTCTGCAGGGCTACACGCCTTTGTTTATGGTAGATATCCTCTCTAAAGAAGAAACCACCCTAGACCTAACAGGACAATTAGAAGGAGAAGTGGCCTTTGTAATTGTAAAGGGTTCTATACGCAGTCAGGGGCAGGTGGTGCATGCCGGACAAATGCTTATTAGCAAGACCGACGATGAATGTGAAATCTGTTTGGACGCCCATACTCAGATTTTACTCTTTGGTGGGGAAAGATTAGAGGATGAAGCTTTCCTCCTGTGGAATTTTGTGTCGCACAGTAAGGCCCGTTTACAGAAAGCCAAAGAAGATTGGGAGAATAAAAGATTCCCGCAAGTGCCAGGAGATACCAGCTATATTCCCTTCCCAACACCGAAGAAATAACAGTAGCCTGCATTAGTCAAGGTGCTTTTTACCTCCCCTTGCAATCCGCACAAGAGAAAGAGCGTTCTAAGGCAGACATTTCTATGCAATTGGATTTAGAATGGGAAAGCGGGTTCTTTGGAGCCATAAGAAGCCATAAAAAGAAAGCGGTATAAAAGGAAGCAGGGAGAGAAAGAAATGAAAGTACGAAGGCTATTCTTTGGTATGTTTGGGCTAATGTTGCTCGCGTTGGCGGGTATTTTATTTATTCCAAGAAGCTATGATGTTCCGGTCTTTATTGAAAGAGAAGGAACCCAGTATTGGAACTTAAGTACGGGTTCTGTTATTGGATATACTCAGATCGCTTCGAAATCGATAGACCCAAAGACTCCCATCCTTTATCTGCATGGCGGTCCGGGTGGAAGAATAAGCGATGCGGTAATAGAGGCTTTAGCGCCCTTGTCTGAACTAGGCCATTCCCTCTATTTCTATGACCAAGTAGGAAGCGGACATTCCAATCGACTGCAATCTATTGAAGACTATTCGGTAGAAAGGCATACCCAAGATTTAGCTGAGATTATTGACAAAATAGGGGCCAAGAAGGTAATTCTCATTGGTCATTCATGGGGAACCATGCTAGCGGCGCACTATGTTCAACAACATCCAGATAAGGTAGAGCGGATGATTTTGGAAGGACCAGGGCCGATTTTACCCATTAACAAGAGCCTAGTCCATGCACTTCCGCCTGACAGCTTAGGCCTGGTGAATCCTGAATTTACCAATGAAGAAGGAAACCGAAAAGCCTATAATCTCAGGGCTCGCTTTATTCTCAAATGGGCGAATCGCTTCCATAGCAAATGGGCATCGGACCAAGAAGTAGATGCTTTTTTTACCTATTTGAATGGAGAATTGAATAAATCTACTTCCTGCAAAAGCAGTGAGGCTGCAATCTATCCGGGTGGAAGTGGCTATTACGCACACATTATGACCGTACAGAGCTTTAATGAGGTAGAGGAGGGAAGGGAAGTCCTTTCTAAATCTAGCTTGCCGGTTCTTGTTTTAAGAGGACAGTGCGACAACCAGAAATGGGGATTTACCCAAGAGTACATCCATCTATTTCCTCATTCGCAGCTGCGGATCATAGAAAATGCTGGACATGATTTGATTGCGGGAAATAGGGAGCAATACATCCAATGGATGGAAGATTTCTTAAGAGAGGCTCAAGACAGCGCTTCTCTTTCCAACTAAAAACAGCGGGCTTACTTTATTTGCCACCAAAGTGCAATAGAGTGATGTAGATTTACCTTTTAAGAAAGCAAAAAGCCAATGAAATCGGTAGTATCTACAATCCTTATGCTGGTGGGACTAGCCCATTGCGCCTTCGCCCAAGAGGCAGAGACTTCAAAGGCTTATGCAACCGAAACAGGCCTTTCGTATTACAGTCAAGAGGAGATGAAGGGCGATGCCTATCGGCAAGAGATGTGCGTGGTAGACCTGTACTATCCAACCGAAATTATAGATTTTCCCACCATTGTTTGGTTTCATGGAGGCGGACTTACCTCAGGCGAACGATATATTCCAGAATATCTGAAAAACAAGGGATTTGCCGTAGTAGCCGTGAGCTATCGATTGTCGCCAAAGGTAAAAGCGGTGGACTGCATTCGAGATGCAGCAGCGGCCACGGCTTGGGCATTCAATTCCATTGAAAAATATGGGGGGAGCAAGCGGTTGATTTTCGTTTCAGGAATGTCTGCAGGTGGATATTTGGCCTATATGATTGGTTTAGACAAGGAGTATCTAGCAGCGGAAGGCATAGACGCCAATAAAATAGCTGGACTGATTCCCTTTTCGGGTCATGCCATTACGCATTTTACCGTTCGGCAGGAGATGGGCATTGCCGGAGAGCAGCCCATCATAGATAAAATGGCGCCTTTGTACCATGTGAGAGCCGATGCGCCCCCGCTTTTGATCATTACGGGTGATAGAGAATTGGAACTCTTGGGAAGATATGAGGAGAATGCCTATATGATGCGAATGCTAAAGGTGGCAGGACATGAACGAGTGAAGATCTGTGAGCTAGATGGATCGAACCATGGGCAGATGGAATATGCGGCTCTTCCGCTTTTAGTGCGCGAGGTGCAGGCTTTGACGAAAGAGATCAAGGGATTCAGTAAATAATGGGTTTTGCTCAATAGAGCAAAGGAGAAGAGGCTTTCGTCTATGGTTGTTGGGAAAGGAGCAAAGAGTTCATTCTCGTTCTTGGGTTCTCTCTAAGGCGTTAGGAAGTAAAGGGTATTCCTTTGGTTTGATTTCTTGCTTTGGCCTGAGGGCGGATGTGGGCTTAGGGACTCAGATATCGGTTGAGAAAGTGGCTGATGTGGGCTTCTACTTCGGGAATGTCTTTGGAAACGACGTGCGATCCTAGTACGTGGTTCTCAGCATTGGGTAGGGCGATGGCTTGTTTTTGGCTTTCGTCTGTGCCTAACTCATCCATCATTTCCAACATGGCGGAAACTTTTACTACGGGGTCCTGATGTTCTTCGTCTTTGTAGTAATACAAACAAAGTACGGGCTGGTGGATTTGGGCAAAGGTGGAAGGAAGCATGGCGGTTTCGATGTATTCTTGCAATTGAACCAACGCTTCTAGTCGGTATTTTCCATTCCAATAGCGCTCGTAGGTGTCGGTGCCATTACCTGCGAAATTGTAGTTCGATTGTTTCACTATACGCGCAATCTGCAGTCCCCATGGATTGTTGAGCAGCCAAGCATTGGGATCGTTGATGGCAATATTTGGTGAGAGCAAGACAAGTGCATAGACTTCAGGATAGGCAGCAGCGAGTTGCAAGGCGAGGCTAGCTCCCGTAGATGTGCCCATAAGAATGACTTTATTCCCTAGTTGTTGGCCAATTGCCAGGGCTTCTTTGGCACTTTCCCACAAATTATCGGGACTTAGATTCACTAGCTGTTCGGTGGTATCTATACCATGTTGGGATAGACGAGAAAGATAGAGGTTGCAGCCAAATTGCTTCGCCATGTTTTGGTGTACGGGATTGCCTTCTTCTCGGCTGGCACTAAATCCATGTAGATATACAATGGCATATTCGGTCTTGGTATGCAGACTATCGTTCCAAATAATTTGGGCGTCGTTATCGGGTTTTAGCTTGTGGCGCTGTTCTTTTTGGGCTATATAGGCTTCTAAGTACTGAGGATTCGTGGGTAGCTCGGGAAGGGTGGTTTGGTAAACGGGTGTGCTGGGAGAAGGACCTAAAGAATAGACAAGAGCCAAGACGAGCAAGGTTCCCAATAGTCCACGAAACAAAACTTTTTTACTAAACATTGTACGCTTCTGTTTTAAGAAAAGGGCTTCCATTGGCTTTAGAAAAGAAGGAAATGGGTGTCTACCCTTTTCTCCTTTTGATTGCCATTGGAGGGCGGAAACTAAGCATAATAAATTGAAATGGAAGCAGTGGTTTAGTGGGAGATTCTGTGGTGTTGGGTGAAGCTATTTTCTCTTGCTGGGTTGTTTGCTTAGGAGAAAAGATGCAGAGATTGTTTTGAGTTTTCTTATTGGGTTGCACGCCAAGGCACGAAGACGAAGAGAGTAGTTTTTTGGTTGCACGCCAATACGCATAGACGCAAAGGATTTTTATCAAATTGCTCACAAGGGCGCTAAGCAAAGAGGGTTTTAGTCGTCTATTGGATCTAAATGTCAGACATGAAAAGAGGAATGAAACATTCTCGTAAGGAGTTGTTTACAACATAGTTTGTTTATATACAGGAATCACTACTTTCGTACTTTCGTTTCGGTTCAAAGGCAAGATTTAGTAAAAAGGAAGCCTAAATCTGTTTAAAAAAGGAAAGTAGAAAAGTAGGGGCGAGAATCTGTCCCACTTTTTGGAAAAGGGTTGAGTGGGCATACCAGTTAATAAAGGAGTTGAACGCGATGAGAGAGGTAAGCAATGCAAATTAAGAAGACCATCGATTTCCTGAATGACTACAGGACTAAGTTGGAAAACAAGAAGAACTGGAAGCACGCTGAAAAATTTGTGCATGTTCTAGAAGAGCTAAGGCAAATGGACTTTAATGCGAGTCAGATTGAGAGACTGAATTCAGAACTGCTGGTGGTTCTTAAAACCTTTGAAATTCAAAAAGACAATATTGGCATTCGCTATGAGCTCAGGAGCTTCTTAAAGTTCCTTCGAGCAGAGTATTCTATCATTCCACCCAATTACAATTTATATATCGGTCTATTAGTTGGAGTGTTGGTCTCGGCCGTTTTTGGAATTATATCCGCCTCTATTGGCTTAGTATTGGGCGCTGCGGTGGGCTATCTTTTAGACGATAAAGCCGCCAAAGAAAAGCGCCGATTGAAGACCCAATTGGACCGATACCTTTTCTAGGCCTTTGTGGACAAAGTCAGTTGAAATGCCGCCCTAGTCTGAGCGGCCATCTAGCTTTCTGATTTGAAGCGGCCGATTCATCTTGAAAGAGTAAATCTTGCCATTTTAAAAGGCAGACGCCTGAAATGGAAAGAGGAAATATCCTGAAGAAAAGAGAAAGTAGGCTGCAAGCTAAGCGGATCTTTCTGCAGAGTGGGGACACTTCCCCTTAGAATACAAATGCGATGACGCAGCTTTCAGAAACG
>Ga0136655_1000003_pt1 | contig 109116 bp, 84 predicted proteins | sample CPBDNA_2_FD_94863 | JGI IMG/M metagenome (GOLD analysis project Ga0136655, IMG submission 94863) | Freshwater to marine salinity gradient microbial communities from Chesapeake Bay, USA - CPBay_Spr_15_0.8_DNA (version 2) | ecosystem: Environmental > Aquatic > Marine > Coastal | place: USA... | reverse complement strand
TGGTCAAGAAGATGAAAATCGTGCCAATGAGGTGCTCATCAACTTGGCACGCAAGCACGATGTGAACATGGTAGCTACTAACAACACCTATTACATACATAAGGAAGACGCAAACGCACACGACATTTTACTTTGTGTAAAAGACAATGAGAAGCAAGCAACTCCTATAGGCCGTGGACGAGGGTATCGTTATGGATTACCTAATCAAGAATATTACTACAAGTCTGCACAAGAGATGAAGGAGCTCTTTAAAGATTTACCAGAAGCTATTCTAAATGTGCAAGAAGTCGTTGATAAAGTAGAGGCTTATGAACTAGCTAGAGAGGTACTACTTCCAGCCTTTGACATCCCTAAAGAGTTTATAGACCTCAATGACGCCAGTGCAAAAACTAAAAATGGAGAAAATGCCTATTTAAGGCATCTTACGTACGAGGGTGCTAAAATGCGTTACGGAGAAGATTTTGGAGATGATATTAAGGAACGTTTGGATTTTGAATTGAGTGTTATTCAAAATACAGGTTATCCGGGTTATTTCTTAATCGTTTGGGATTTTATAAAAGCGGCAAGAGAAATGGATGTTGCCGTAGGTCCAGGGCGTGGATCTGCTGCTGGTAGTGCTGTAGCGTATTGTTTAAAAATCACAAATGTAGACCCTATTCACTACGACTTACTTTTTGAGCGCTTCCTAAATCCAGATCGAGTGTCCATGCCGGATATCGACATTGATTTTGATGACGAAAATCGATATAAAGTTATGGATTACGTTATTGAAAAATACGGCTCCTCCCAAGTAGCGCAAATCATCACTTATGGAACCATGGCAGCAAAGTCATCTATAAGAGACACTGCTAGAGCCCTCGATCTACCGCTACAAGATGCAGATCGTGTAGCAAAGTTAATTCCTGATTTTGCCAAACTCAAAAAGATTTTTGCTTTAGAAGACAATGAAATTAGTAGTAATTTTCGTGGAGAAGATGCTGATATGGTGCGAGAACTGAGAAGCCTCGCTGCTGGAAATGACCTCACTGCCGAGACCTTAAAACAAGCTCAAATTCTTGAAGGATCCGTTAGAAATACAGGGGTTCATGCCTGTGGAGTGATCATTACACCAGATGATCTGACTAACTTTGTTCCTGTAGCTACAGCAAAAAACTCGGATCTTTATGTCACTCAGTTTGATAACGAAGTCGTAGAAAGTGCTGGACTGTTGAAAATGGACTTCTTAGGATTAAAAACCTTAAGCCAAATCAAGGATACGGTTGCCATTATAAAGGAACGTCATGGAATAGTACTGGATATAGAATCCATCCCGTTAGATGACGAGAAAACCTACGAGCTGTTCCAGCGTGGAGAAACAACGGCTATTTTCCAGTATGAAAGTGTCGGGATGCAGAAGTACATGCGCGAACTCCAACCTACCAAGTTTGCCGATCTCATCGCTATGAATGCTTTATATCGACCTGGGCCTTTGGAATATATTCCAGAATTTATTGATCGTAAACACGGTCGTAAAGAAATTGTTTATGATTTAGAGGCCATGGAAGAATACCTGAAGGAAACTTATGGTATTACGGTGTATCAAGAGCAAGTCATGTTACTCTCTCAAAAACTAGCTAATTTCTCCAAAGGTGATGCCGATGTATTGAGAAAGGCTATGGGTAAAAAACAAATGGCCACTCTTCAGAAAATGAAGCCCCAATTTCTAGATGCTGGAGAAGAAAACGGGCACGACCGAAGCATTTTAGAAAAGGTATGGAAAGACTGGGAGGCCTTTGCTTCTTATGCCTTTAACAAATCGCACTCCACTTGTTATGCCTGGATCGCTTACCAAACGGCTTATTTAAAAGCCAATTATGGAGCTGAATTTATGGCAGCTACCTTGTCTAACAACATGAACCAGATCAAGGATGTAACCAAGTTCATGGATGAATGCCGTCGTATGGGACTTGATGTGTTGGGCCCAGATGTAAATGAATCCAATTATAAATTTACCGTTAACCCTAAAGGAGCCATTCGTTTTGGTATGGGAGCTGTAAAAGGATTAGGCCATGCTGCGGTAATGACGATTATAGATAATAGAAAAGAGGGGCCTTACCAAAGCATTTTTGATATGGCAAAGCGTATCGACTTGAGAGCTGCAAATAAAAAATCTTTTGAAGCACTCGCATTAAGTGGCGGCTTTGACGGTTTAGGTGGTGAAAATCGAGCGCAATTCTTCTATGAATTTGACAACGGTCAAATATTTTTAGAGCAAGTAGTGAAATATGCTCAAAAGTTTCAAGAAAATGAAAATAGTGCACAAGTGAGCCTTTTTGGAGAGGCAAGTGATGTACAAATACCAGAACCACAACTACCCATTTGCGAAGATTGGGGTGCGATGGAAAAATTAAAAAGAGAAAAAGAAGTCGTAGGTATTTACATTTCTGGTCATCCTTTAGACGATTACAAAAAAGAAATCAAATTCTTTTGTAATGCCAACCTAGCAGCCATGAAAGATCTAGAACCACTAGTTAACAGAGAGCTTACTTTTTGCGGTGTAATTACAGAAGCCCGACACATGATGAGCAAGGCAAACAAACCTTGGGGTATGTTTACTATGGAAGATTATGATGAAACTCACGAATTCAGAATTTTTGGTGAAGATTATTTAAAATTCAGACACTTTTTAATCCCAAATTCCTTCTTACACGCCAAAGTAAAAATTCAACAAGGATGGCCAGATAAAAATACAGGTCAACCAAGAGAGCCGCGCATCCTATTTACACAAATGGGACAATTACAAGATGTATTAACAAACACTGCCAAAAAGCTAACTATTGAGTTTCATGTAAATGAAGTTGTAGAAGAACGTATAGAAGTTTTAAAAGAAGCCCTAGATCAACACCAAGGAGAACACCGTTTGTATTTTAATCTAAAAGATCATGAAGAAAAAATATCCATTGACATGTCAGCCCGATTGCAAAAGGTAAACGTAACTGGCGAGTTGCTCACCGTGCTAGACGAGTATGGAATCATTTATGGAGTAGGTTAATGCAACTCTTACATTACTTTCATTAAAATATCATGGCAGGAATAGAAAATAGGGAATGACCTTTATAGGGAGGTAAAACAATTATTCCACTTTTTTCTAGCTACCTGTAAAAATATGTTATGAGACATTAGCTCCTTAAACATTTTGCTTTAAAAAACTCTATTTCTCTTATTCAAAAAATTATATTTGCCCTTTAAGCCTTACCCATGCAGTTTAACATCACAAAAGATTTTATAGAAGAGATCCAATCACTGATTAAAGTCAATGATAGTAAACAGCTGGAATATGTTTTAGAAGAACTTCACTTTGCTGATATCGCAGAAATTATTGATGAACTCCATCTGGAACAAGCGGTTTATATTGTTAAGCTTCTCGATTCTGTAAAAACTTCTGAAGCTTTAATGGAGCTGGATGAAGACCAGCGCGATCGCATCCTTAATGCTCTTTCTCCCAAAGAAATCGCTGAAGAGTTGGAAGAGATGGATACCGACGATGCAGCAGATATCTTAAACGAGCTTCCTGATGCTATTGCCCAAGAAGTCATCAATGAAATCACTGACGAACAACATGCAGAAGATATTGTGGACCTGTTGCGTTTTGACGAAAACAGTGCCGGTGGACTTATGGCCAAAGAATTGGTGCGTGTCAATGAAAATTGGACGGTTATTGGATGTGTTAGTGAAATGCGCGCGCAGGCCGAAAACGTAACCCGTGTGCACTCCATATACGTAGTAGACAATAACAACAAACTCAAAGGAAGGCTTTCCTTAAAAGATCTATTAACCAGCAAGGAATCCACACCTATAAAAGATGTTTATATTCCTAAAGTAGATTTTGTAACCGTCAACACTCCTGGAGAGGAAGTATCTCGCATCATGCGTAAATACGATTTAGAGGCCATTCCTGTGGTTGATGAATTGGAACGACTTGTAGGACGTATCACCATTGATGATATTGTGGATTTTATCACAGAAGAAGCAGAAAAAGATTACCAACTCGCCAGTGGTATCTCGCAAGACGTAGAAGCAAATGATAGTATTTTAGAATTGACTAAAGCGCGACTGCCTTGGCTGGTTCTAGGTTTATTAGGTGGTATAGGAGCTGCGGCAATCATGGGTGGGTTTGAAGTGGTATTTGAAAAACACGCTGTATTATTTTTCTTTACTCCTTTAATAGCAGCTATGGCTGGAAATGTAGGAGTGCAATCCAGCGCGATCATTGTACAAGGTATCGCAAATGATGATCTAAGAGGAAGTGTAGGAAATCGATTGATTAAAGAAGTATTGCTCGCGATGTTAAATGGAATCATACTAGCCCTACTTTTATTTGCTTACACATTTGCTACTAAGGGAGACCTTCTGACCTCTATCGCTATTTCTATTTCGCTACTCGCCGTTATTATAGTTGCCGGACTGGTAGGTACTTTTGTGCCCCTCGCACTGCATAAACGAGGTATAGACCCTGCTCTTGCTACTGGACCATTTATTACAACCAGTAACGATATATTTGGAATTTTAATCTATTTTATGATTGCAAAGGCCATTATAGGTATCTAAAAAGAGCCTGTCGATGCTACTTTGTAATTTCTTATTCAATGGAAAGTTTTCCTTTAAGTCGCTCATGGCGAAAGCAGAAACCTCACAAATAAATACTTGTATTTCTAACTTTTGATTTATTAAAACCCTCGCCCATTGCTTATCTTCACTTCATGAAAACGGCTGCATTAAAAGAATTAAAAGAAGAACTGAAATTTAGGTCTGATGACGACCTGATGAAGATCATCTTACGTCTTTCTAGATTTAAAAAAGAAAATAAGGAACTCCTTTCCTACCTGCTTTTTGAATCCGCTGACGAAGATATATACGTCGCAAACATAAAAACGCTGATGGACAACATGTTTTTAGCCCTCAATACTACCAACAATTACCGCCTGCAAAAAGGAATACGTAAAGTCCTGGGGGAGTCCAAAAAATATGTGCGTTATTCAGGTAGTAAGGAAACAGAAGTTTCTATTTTGATCCACTTTTGCCGATTGATGAGAGAAACGCATCCACAAGTATTGCGCAGTAAAACCATGCGTGACCTTATGGAAAGACAACTTATTATTGTCAAAACCCGTATATCTACCCTTCATGAAGACTTGCAATACGACTATGAGCAGGAACTCAATATGGTTGAGGTTTGATTAGGTATTAGGCATGTGGCATGGAGGCATGTAGAAAAATAAATTTTTAAGTTATAGAGAAAAAACCTACTTGATTGAGTGGTAGTCGAGACTTGAACTCGAACTCAAACTTGAAAAAAGAAAACAAACCCCTTCCCTTGAGGGAAGGTGGGGATGGGTGTTGCGGTGTAAATTGATGTTATAAAATCTTGTCCCTAAACCTAAACACCACGATTTTAGGTTAAATTTGAGCTTGAATTTGAAAAACGCCAGGGGCAACACTATAGATTTTTAGCGGCGGAATTCATTCCGCTATTTATTAAAAAAATATAACTCATGAAAGTACTCCACCTCGATAGTAACCACGTTATTCTTGCACAAAAACTAGAACAAGCTGGCTTTGAAAACGATTATGATTATACGTCGTCTAAGGAAGACATCATGAAAGTGATAGGCAATTATGACGGGTTGATCGTGCGCAGTAGGTTGCCTATTGATAACGCATTTCTTCAAGCAGCCACCTCTTTGAAGTTTATAGGTCGCGTAGGCGCTGGACTGGAGAATATTGACCTAAATGTCGCACAACAACAAGGAATATCTTGCTACAACGCACCAGAAGGAAATAGAAATGCGGTTGGAGAACACGCCTTGGCAATGTTGTTATCCTTATTCAATCATTTAAATAAAGCAGACCGAGAAGTGCGATCTGGAATGTGGCGTAGGGAAGAAAATCGCGGCTTAGAACTGGACGGAAAAACTGTAGGACTTATTGGTTACGGCAATATGGGAAAAGCTTTTGCCAAAAAGCTCTCAGGTTTTGACTGTAACGTGATTTGTTATGACATTGAGCAACATGCAGGTGATAAGAATTGTAAGCAAGTAAGCCTGCAAGAATTACAACAACAAGCTGATGTGTTGAGTCTTCACACCCCACAAACCGAATTAACTATAGGAATGGTCAACAAGACTTTTATAGAGGCTTTTTCAAAACCATTTTACCTGATCAATACCGCAAGAGGGAAATCTGTAGTCACAGAAGATCTTGTTGCTGCCTTAACAAGCAAGAAAATTTTAGGGGCTGGACTGGATGTACTGGAATATGAAAAAGGTTCTTTTGAATCACTCTTTCGCAATAGCGAAATCCCAACAGCATTTGCAGCACTACTGGAAATGGATAACGTATTGTTGAGTCCGCATGTCGCTGGATGGACGGTAGAGTCTAAGTACTTACTTGCCGAAGTTATCGCAAATAAAATCATTAACCACCACCGAGCATTATGAAAAAAGGTTCAGGAATAGCATTTCTTGAAGTGCAAGGAGATACAAGTAACAAAAGTTTGGTATAAATGTACTTAGAACTGTACGTAGATGACTAGGGAGGGAGGTGCCTTCTGGAAAGAAGACAGTGTAAGCTCGATAAAAAAGCAAACGAATATTGGATCCCTTTTGAATCTGGTTCTACCTATTTTGATCCTAGTCAACAGGATTTCATGATCAACTAGCGAGTCGCTGATTTAAAAAGTAAACTAGAAGAACTGAAACAAAATGATATTGAAATAGTCCATGAAATGAAAGAAATAGGACTACGGTAAATTGGTAAGAGTGTGGGATAGTGATCCCTGTAAAATAGAACTTTGAGAGCCTAAAATTGAGCTGCTTTTTGAAAAATAAACTAACTTTACCAGAACCAATTTAAATCAATAAACATGAGTACAGAAGGATACGACAGTTCCAAAAGCGGCTTTGACAATGCAAAAGAAAGCGCCAAAAACATTCAACAAGACTTTAATCAAACGCTAAACAATCAGGAAAACAAAAAAGTTCTTGCTGGTATCATGGGGATTTTATTTGGATCATTTGGAATCCACAAGTTTATATTAGGATACAACCAAGAAGGAATTATTCAATTAATCATAAGTGTTTTAAGTTGCGGAACCTTAGGTATTATAGGATTTATAGAAGGTATTATTTACCTGACTAAGTCTGATGAAGAGTTTTATTACACCTATCAAGTCAACAAAAAAGGGTGGTTTTAAAATGAATTGATTACCAGTTATATAAGGTCTTAAATGTTAAGTTTAGGACCTTTTTTTGTACACAAGAATTAATGGTCTTAACTTTGCGTTAACACAAACATGATTATTGATGTTTGTCATTGAAAATAATGGCCTTAAAAATTCTTGTCCTCAGCACCACAAATTCCACCTTAGGTCCCATGACCCAAGGATTCCTTGATTATTATAGTTCAAAAAAAACAAAGGTATTCAGTGCTGGAATAGACCCCCAACCTATTCATCAGATGGCGTTAAAAGTTATGGACTCTTTAGGCATACCTGTAGAGAAGTCCAGAAAAACCGTTGAAGATGTGGAAGCAATCGTCTTTGACTATATCATTACCTTTTCTGATAAAGCACATGCACTAGCTATTTCAAAAGCCCAAAAAGCGACTGTTTTTCATCTCCAAATGGATAGTCTTGACTCTGTTCAAGGTACAGAGAAAGAAATTAAAATGGCTTTTAAAGATGTCCGCAAAGAATTACAAGCTTACTGCACAGAATTTGCAGACCACTACCTACAGAAAAAAACTAAAAAAGCTTAGCCTTTATTCCATCTTATAATCTAGGGGTAACATACCTGATACCTTTAAATTAGAAACAAATCCGCCTGTTTTTAACACGCTATAATTAATCACATTACCCGCATCTGAAATCACTAATCCAGGCGCGTCAAGATATATAGCAGATTGAAAGTTCTGAGGATCCATAACTTCGTATTTTTTTTCTCTAAAATCAACAACATATAAAGCTCCCTTTTTCCTAGTTCTGATGTGGTCTTTTACCGCTACTTTTTTTCTATCAAAAACAAGGTGGTAACCTTCTTCTTCCAATTTACCTTCAGCAATGAGTTTAAATAATCTCACTTCAGAAACTTTATAAGCGCGGTTTCGGTGGCGCCTCACCCAAGCTCTTTTAGAGTCTTTTTCATTTAATTCTTTAAAAAAGGCACTGCCTACAAAGTAAGAAGAAATCATATAATGAGTCGGAACTTGCATAGAGCCGCTAACTTGCATATGTTCTAAACTCACCTCTTCAAAACTAATCTCAAAATCTATCAGGTTATAAGTTACTAAGTAATTTAAATCCCTATTTTCTATAAGGACAGGCTCTTCAGCATAAGCAGTCATTTTTTTAGTAAACGGGTTAAACCGCATTCTCACCTTATCGAGATTAAGAATACGGCATTCCATAGCAATTGCAGTAGTCCCTAAAAATTGATTGATGAAGTACTTCTCCTTTTTTTTGCGGCTCCACGGGTCAGGATAAAGAAACACCGCTGGAAGTTCTCCTACTTTGGGCTGTAATTTAAGGTTAGAGAAGTCAGTAGTTAAAGGATCACTAAAAGTTTGTGTTTCGTATCCCAATAGCGCTATGGTAAAAACACTTTGACTATTCTCGTAATAAGGAATTTCAAAATCCCCATTAAAATCAGTAATACTTCCTTTTGAGGTGCCTGAAAAGTAAATGTTTACAGAAGCTAAAGGTTCATTTGAAGAGGCGTCTGTAATAGTGCCTTTAATAATTTGGGCGTTTAAGGTCAAAGGAATCCCAACAAGAAAAAACAGACCTAAATAATTCCGCATGTTAAATTTCCAAGTTATTCCTCTTCATTAATTTCGTCCTGCTGATTAAAATATTTAGATTCCATCTCTGCTTGGAACTCTTCTAAAACTGGCTTTACGGTACTTTCTGGAAGGTCTGCGATACGTATGTACATTAAACCATCTACTGCATTGTTAAATAAAGGGTCTACGTTAAAAGCTACTACTTTGGCATTTTGCTTCACGTATTTCTTAATCAATACAGGTAACCTTAATTCATTTGGCTCTAGCTCGTCTATAATCTTATCAAATTTGTTAAGATCTGCTTCACTTTCATCAAATATAAAGTCCTTATCTGCATCCTCTAGTTTTACTTTAAAGTCTTTTTTGGGAGTAATATACTGCGCTATATATGGATCGTAATAATTACTCTTCATAAACTCGATCATAAGAGATTTTGAAAAATTAGAGAATTTATTACTGATGCTTACACCTCCTATAAGGTATTTATGCTCGGGAAATCTCAACGTACAATGCACTATTCCTTTCCATAATAAGAACAACGGCATAGGTTTTTGCTGGTATTCTTTAATGATGAATGCTCGTCCCATTTCTATCGACTCACTCATCATTTTATGTAATTCTGGTTCAAATTTAAAAAGTTCATTAAGGTAAAAACCGCCCATACCATAATCCTTACTGATCTCACTACCCATACCCATACGATAGGCTCCCGCAATGCGGTTGGCATCTTTATCCCACAAGAACATTTGATGATAATACTCGTCATAACGATCGAGGTCTGTCGCATTGTTGGTTCCTTCTCCAATAGCCCTAAAAGTGATCTCTCTCAATCTTCCTAATTCTGCTAAGATATTGGGAATGTGTTCCTTTTTAGATAAAAAAACTTCGTAATTTTTTGAATCTAAAAGGCGTTTATCCCCCATTTCTCTCAATGCATCTACTTCCAAAATCATGGCTTTGTGATCTGAAGTAGCTACTATTTTTTTGGGAGATTTTGGTATTTTGATCGCATGGGGCAAATCGCTTAACCTTTTCGCTTCTCTATCGTAAGGCTTGGAAAGCATGTAAGTTTTTCTGCGCAAGAAGTCTGTAAAATCTTCCAGAGATTCATATTCTTTTTGTGATTTAACAGAGATTGGGTTTCCTATTCTCACTTTTACTACTCGATTTTTTTGTGAAAGCACTTCAGATGGAAGTTTTGCGGTTCTGAAAACATCACTAAGTTTTGCGAGTAGGTAAAACATGCGACTATTCTTGGCATGAAAGTAAATAGGGATTACTGGGACTTCAGCCCTCTGAATCAATTTCATAGCGCTATCCTCCCAAGTTTTATCAACAACTAGCTTGCCATCCCTATAGGTAGAAACTTCCCCCGCAGGAAATATCCCTAAGGGCAAATCGCTTTTAAGGTGTCTAATAGCCTGCATAAAACCTGCCGTACTAGACTTCACATCTTTGCGATCTTCAAAAGGGTTTACCGGCATGATGTATGGCTTCAAAGGCTCAATACGCTGCAGCAAGAAATTGGCAATGATCTTATAATCAGGTCGGCGTTCAAGAAGTAATTTTAATAACAACACCCCATCAACACCACCTAATGGATGATTTGAAATTGTGATAAAAGCACCCTTTTTAGGAATGCGCTTGAGGTCTTCCTCTGGAATTTCAAACTCAATTTGAAGGTCTTCTAAGAGGCCGTTTAAAAAAGCAGCAGTGTCTTTATTTTTATGCTTGTCATACAATTTATTAAGAGTAGAGATCCGCAGCAGCTTCATCAAGGCCCAGCCACCTAAAGTTCCTAACAAACCGTATTTATCTATGTGGATAGCTTTGGCCACCTCTTTTGCATTCACAAGTCCCATAAAAATTGGTTGGTATAAGTCTACAAATATAATATAATTGTAGGGCCTCTATTCTTTAACGACTAATTGGAGTGTTTCTTGTGCGCGTTGTTTTAGCAAAACGACCTTTCCAGACTCTATAAATTCAATAGCATCTCCATCATAATGCCTTACTGTATATAGGGAAACTCCTTCTACGTGGCTTATTCTATAATGAGATTCTAAATCCTTAAGAAGTTCATTTATTTTTGAATATTTATCTTCTATACATAAGGAAAAGCTAATTGCACTATTCTGTAACAGGCCTACTTGCATCTTGTGAAGACTTAATTCTCGAAAAATATCAGAAATATTATGCTCTCCTATAAAGCTAAAATCTCTAGAAGATATCTTGAGGAACACCATATTCTTTCTTACGATATAACAAGGCGTTAAAGGCTCCATAGTTTCTACAGCCGTTATCACCGTGCCGACCTCCTCTGGCTGTATAAAAGATTTTACATAAAGAGGTATTTCCTTTCCTTGAAGGGGCTGTAAGGTTTTAGGATGGATCACAGAGGCACCATAAAATGCCAGCTCAATAGCCTCATTGTAAGGAATCTTGTTCAGTAAAGTCGTTTTTTCAAACACTCTTGGGTCTGCATTGAGAACTCCAGGCACATCCTTCCATATAGTTACCCCAGTACCATTGAGGCAGTAAGCGAGAATAGCCGCGGTGTAATCACTACCTTCTCTACCTAAGGTAGTGGTAAAACCGTTGCTATCAGACCCTATAAAACCTTGAGTAATAAATGGCTGGCCTTGACAAGATGACCCAATTAAATGTTCTGTTTCTTTCCAATTGACACCTGCATCACGGTATTTCTGATCCGTTTTTATAAGTTGTCGGGCATCTTTCCATACCAATGGCATATCGCATGCATTGAGAAATGCGGCCACTATTTTAGTAGATAACAACTCTCCATGACTTACCACTTGATCGTAGAGAAAACTGTAGTTTTTACTTTGATTGCGCAACATTTCGCCTTTGAGAGACTCTATGATGGCTTTTACTACTTTTTTAATACCGCTTTCGCGAAAGCGGAACAACCAGACTTCTTTTATACCCTCAAAAGGCATCTCCAAACCCGTAATAATTGCCAAATGTTTAAGGTATAGCTCATCTATAAGATCCAGGTAACGAGCATCATTGTCTTGATAACTAGAAATAACACCTTCTAGGTCATTTGTTGTTTTTCCCATAGCAGAAATGACGACACCTAAATCTTCCGTCCCCATAATTTGCAACACCTTCAACACGTTACGCACTCCATCGGCATCTTTAATTGATGCTCCACCAAACTTGTATATCTCCATCTATTCTTTTATATAAGTTGCTAACGACTGTTGATCCATTTGTACCAGATACCAGTCTTTAATTATCGCAGCTCCTGTACGTTCATAAAAAGCTACCGCATTCGTATTCCAGTCCAAAACTACCCATTCTACTCGTTTTACACCATGGTTATAAGCATAACGCAAAACTTTATCGTAAAGGGCCTTTCCTATGCCTTTTCCTCTCATTTTTTCTGTTACAATAAGATCTTCTAAATGAATGGTCCGGCCTTTCCAAGTAGAAAAACGTGGATAACACAAACTTATGCCCTCTATAGTTCCGTTGTATAATCCTACAAAGCATTTAAAAAGAGCCTGTTCTCCCAATCCGTTTTGTTCTAACTCTTCTACAGTTACCTCAACAGCATTTGGTTCCTTTTCAAAAATAGCCAGCTCTGTAATAAGTTCTAATACTCTAGGAAAATCTTCGCTTCTAGCTTCTCTTATCTCAATCATGATTCTATTTTAAGCAAATATAAATGAGCCTGTCTAAAGAAATGTGAAAACTATCTAATACAACGTTGTAGTACGAACTATTTTATTAAGATATTTGCACAACTGATCTAATTATGGCTACAATAAACCAATCTCTGGGAGAATTTATCATTGAAAACCAAGCTGACTTCCAGTACAGCAGTGGAGAACTCTCTAGACTCATCAACTCCATAAGGCTGGCCGCAAAAATGGTCAATCACGAGGTCAACAAAGCAGGTCTAGTAGATATTACTGGTAGTGCTGGCGAAATCAACACTCAAGGAGAAGATCAACAAAAGTTAGATGTTTTTGCCAATAACACCTTTATCAGAACACTTACCAATCGACAAATAGTCTGTGGTATTGCTAGTGAAGAAAATGATGACTTTATTACCATTGAAGGAGAGCGCAAAGATCACGGCAATAAGTATGTTGTAGCAATGGACCCACTAGACGGGAGTTCCAACATAGATGTTAACGTGTCAGTAGGAACTATTTTTTCTATTTATAGAAGAGTTACTCCTATAGGTACACCAGTACAATTGGAAGACTTTTTACAACCCGGTAATATGCAAGTAGCCGCTGGTTATATTATTTATGGAACCTCTACCATGCTGGTTTATACAACCGGTAATGGTGTCAATGGTTTTACCCTCAACCCTTCCCTAGGAACTTATTATCTTTCTCATCCTCACATGACTTTTCCTGAAGACGGCACAATATACAGTGTAAATGAAGGAAATTATGTTCATTTTCCACAAGGAGTAAAAGATTATATCAAATATTGCCAGGAAGAAGAAGGTGACCGACCCTACACCAGTCGTTATATAGGAAGTCTAGTAAGCGATATACACCGCAATATGATAAAAGGCGGGGTGTATATGTACCCTAAAAGCTCTAAAGCAAAAGAAGGCAAACTAAGGCTGTTATACGAATGCAACCCGATGGCTTTTATTACCGAACAAGCCGGAGGAAAAGCCAGTAACGGACACCAAAGAATAATGGACCTCAAACCTACTGAATTACATCAACGCGTCCCCTTCTTTTGTGGAAGTAAAAACATGGTTAACAAAGCAGAGGAATTTATGAGTAAATATCCTCAATAGATGTAGCTTTTTACGTGACACTATCAACCTGTTGAGAGTTGAATTTATTAAAAAGAGACCACCCAAAAAAAGCCTTTTATAAATAGCGAGTGATACAACTCGATTTATAAAAGGCTTCAGCTTTAAAAGATGATTTCAACTATCTGTTCTTATTCAATAAGTACCTGTAATCCTCTAGATTGAGGTGCCCACTAAAGATCTCTATAGAACGCTCTACTAGGTAGGCGGCATCTTGATCATTATAACCTAATGCCGTAGCATACTTTTTCAATAAATGATGCTCTATCTCGCTCATATGATGATCTGCAAACACTACCTTAAACAGGTCGTGTAACCACTCTATACGCTCTTCACTAGTATTAGGGGGTGATACAGGGTAAGCCTTTGGATTTTTTATAATCGTTGCATAATCAGCATCTGAAATATCTAGAACAACCTTTAAACGATTGAGTACCATCTCTTCTTCTTCTTGAATACCAGAAACTTGAGCAAGAGTTACTAATGTTGCAAAATGACTTTTATTTCTGGCACTTTCACCAGAAACAAATAAACTTGAAAATGACATAATCTTGAATTTTATTCTTACAAAGATAACAATAGCAACTGCAGTTTGCCTTACTTATTTGAGATGAGATAACATTTCGACCACCATTTGATCAAGGCCGTATTCATGACTCCAGTTCCAGTCTTTTCTGGCGGGGGCATCGTCAATAGAACTAGGCCAGCTGTCTGCTATTTGTTGTCTAAAGTCTGGCGCATAACTTATAGAAAAATCTGGTAGGTGCTTATGAATTTCATTAGCAATATCTTGCGGTGTAAAACTCATTCCAGAAAGGTTGTAGGAAGAACGCTCGATGATCTCTTCAGCTGGAGCACGCATAATTTCTACCGTAGCTCTTACCGCGTCTTCCATATACATCATAGGAAGCTCAGTATCTTTACTTAAAAAGCAATTGTAATGCGCCCCAGCCACTGCTTTGTGAAAAATATCTATGGCATAATCTGTCGTTCCCCCACCTGGTAGCGTTTTCCATGAAATCAACCCTGGATATCGCATAGACCTTACATCGACCCCATATTTTTGATGGTAATACTCACACCATCGTTCTCCAGTTTGTTTGCTAATACCATAAACCGTAGTAGGCTCCATAATCGTATGTTGAGGCGTGTCATGCTTAGGAGTAGTAGGTCCAAAAACAGCTATGCTCGACGGCCAGAATAGTTTATCAATCTTTCCTTCTTTGGCAAGGTCCAACACATGCATCAAAGAATCCATATTTAAACTCCAGGCTTTTTTAGGAAACTTCTCTCCGGTAGCACTCAACATAGCTGCCATAAGATAAACTTCATTTACTTCATAATGCAAACACACATCTTCTATCTGACTTTTATTCATTGCATCCAGCGTTTCAAAAGGCCCAGAAGCCATAACCTCCTCATTGCCTTCACGTATATCGCTGGCAATTACCTGCTCCCCACCATAAATCTCTCTTAATCGCATGGTAAGCTCTGTACCTATCTGTCCGCAAGCTCCTATTACTAATATTTTGGTTGACATTTCTGTTTATTTCCAACAAAGATAAGAAGACCTTATTGGGTTAATCGCTAGTTTTATTAGAGTTTTAATATTTATACTATCCCCTTTTTTAAGTTCTGTTGCGATCTCAAAACTGTAATTTTAAATTAACGTTTTATCTTGATCGAGCTCAAGGCGAAAGTGCAAACAATACTAGCCCATAACCCCCATTAAAATTTCTACTTAAAGATAGCATCCTATGCGACTGCTAAAAAATGTTGCTTTTTTATTCTTTTAATTATAAGCATATTTGCAATTCATCGTTATAAGACTATGCGACTTTATATTTTTTTGCTTTTTATATCACTACTAGCTTGTAAACCCACTTCTGATGAAGGCGCGGCTTTACCAGAGCAAATAGATGATACCACCATGAATTTGAGTAAGTCAAAAATACCCCTAATTAAAGAGGCTCAAAAAAAAGCACTAGAGTGGAAATCCTTTCAAGACTTACTTACAGGACTTGAGAATTATGACCATACCGCCTCAGCGACCTCTAAAATGATAGATCACGTCAATGACATGCTTTTAAATCCAGAAGCGTCTTTCCAAGATCAAGCTGTTTTCTCCCGTATTAAAGTTTTAAAAACCAGACTCCACATCTACAAATCTTACCTGGGATACCGCACAAAAACCCCTTCTCAATTAGAGGAAAAATACAACAACATCATCCGTGCCTTAGAGGAATTAATTATTCAAATGAACTGGAAGGTCAATGAATTCCGTCAAAGTAATGACAAACTTCTGGAAGATCTCAAGGCTGATATAGATCCAGAAGAAAAATAAGCCTATTACAAAACTTTAAAAAGTCATAGGTCGAAGAAAAGATAACAACTTCATTCCATAACTTAAAAATGAGTCACGCTGAGTTTGCCTACAAATAGTGTATCGCAGCATCAATCTGTACCTGCAGAGGTAAACCGTCTTTGCTCTTATACCTATATCCTATTTGTAATTATAATTAGTATGATAAACTTCTCTTAATCCAGATAGAATACCGCTCCTGTCATTTAATTTTATGACATGAGTCAACCATTACTTCAATTCACTAAAAAAGGAATTTATTGCAAGCCCGCAGGCGTCTATCTGGATCCATGGAAACCCGTAGCTAAAGCCCTCATCACACATGGTCATGCAGACCATTCTCGATGGGGACACAAAAATTACCTTACCCATAATGATAACGTACCCATCATTACGCACCGACTGGGCGACATCAATGTGTCTGGAGTAAACTATAACGAGAGTTTTTCCATTAATAATGTGAAATTCTCTTTTCACCCCGCTGGGCATATTCCAGGCTCTTCACAAATACGCGTCGAGCACAAAGGAGAAGTATGGGTATTTACAGGAGATTATAAAACTGAAGATGACGGAATCTCCACCGTTTACGAACCTGTGACATGTGATACCTTTATTACAGAATGCACCTTTGGATTACCTGCCTTTAAATGGCGACCTCAACAACTGGTCATGGATGACATCAACTTGTGGTGTGCTCAAAACCATGCAGAAAAGAAAACCTCCGTACTCTTTGCTTATTCGTTAGGAAAAGCACAGCGCATCATCAAACACTTGGATACCAATCAAATGAAGATTTACTGCCATGGAGCCATCTATAAAATGACGGAAGTCTTGCGACAACAAATCAACTTTCCTCCTACTCATTTGATCACTAGAGAAACGACCAAAGAAGAACTAGCAGGCAACATTGTGATCGCACCACCCAGCGCCCATGGGAGTGCCTGGATGAAAAAAATGGTGCCCTATGTCACAGCAAGTGCCAGCGGCTGGATGACCTTTAGAGGCGCAAGACGCAGAAGAGCCATCGATAAGGGCTTTGTCCTTTCTGATCATTGCGACTGGGACGGATTGTTAGAAAGCATAGCAGCTACCGGCTGTGAAAATGTGATTACGACACACGGCTATCAAGATATTTTTGCTCGATTTTTAAGAGAAGAAAAAGGACTCAACGCCATAAGCGAGCGTACCCAATATGAAGGAGAAAACTCAGAATTAAGCGCTGAAGAAAAAAGTGAAAGTTCAGAAACTGAGCAAAGTGTTTCCGAGCGAAACGAGAAAACATCAAGTTCGAATTCAATTTCAAGCATAGCGCCATGAAACAGTTTGCTGAACTCATCCGAACCATAGACGGAACAAATAAAACCAACCTTAAAGTAGCCGCACTTGCGGAGTATTTTAAGTCCGCAAATGATGAAGATAAGTTATGGACCATCGCCCTACTTTCTCACAGACGCCCAAAAAGACCAGTAAACACCACTTTGATGAGAGAATGGGCGACACAAATTAGTGGGGTACCCATGTGGCTGTTTGAAGAAAGCTACCATATTGTCGGTGATCTGGCAGAAACTATTGCGCTTATTCTTCCTACAGCAAACGAATCTAGCGACAAAAGCCTTTCACAAATCATTCAAGAAATGATAGCGCTAAGGTCTAAGGGTGACCTTGATAAAAAAGAATACTTGCAAAAAAATTGGCTCCAACTCAATTATTACGAACGATTTGTTTTTAATAAAATACTAACTGGTGGTTTTAGAATAGGGGTTTCTCAAAAATTAATGACCCGAGCATTGGCAAGTGCTACGGGTATAAACAAAGATGTACTCGCCCATAAACTTATGGGGAGCTGGACAGGAGAAAATACCAGTTTTCAGGAATTGGTTTATGAAGATAATGAAGTGGCTAGGAGAGGCAAGCCTTATCCTTTTTATCTGGCCTATGCGGTGGAAGGGGAAGTGATTGATTTAAATGACGTTCACCAATGGAGTGCAGAGCACAAATGGGACGGCATCAGATCACAAACAATAATACGAAGTAACGAGATTTTTGTATGGTCTCGAGGGGAGGAATTGGTCACCGATAAGTATCCAGAATTTCAAAAATTCCTAGATGTGATTCCTAATGGGACCGTGATCGATGGAGAGATCCTGCCTTTTAAAGATGGTGAAATCATGAATTTTAACGACCTGCAAACCAGAATAGGCCGTAAAACAGTAGGTAAAAAACTATTAGAAGATGTTCCTGTAGTTATTGTCGCTTACGACTTGCTGGAATGGCAAGGAAAAGATTTGAGAGAACAACCCTTTGAAAAACGCAGAGCGCTACTGGATCAACTGGTTTTAAACCTTCACAAAAAAGAAGAGGCATTGCCTCAAAAAGAAAAAACGCCATTGCTGCTTTCAGAAACCATGACTTTTAACTCATGGGAAGAAATGGCGGCAGAGCGGAATCTGGCAAGAAAAAAACGATCAGAAGGATTGATGATCAAACGCAAAAATAGTCCCTATCTGGTAGGACGTAAAAAAGGCGACTGGTGGAAATGGAAAACAGATCCCTTTTCAGTAGATGCCGTCCTAACTTATGCCATGCGTGGACATGGGAGAAGAGCCAATTTATTTACCGACTATACTTTTGGACTATGGCAAAATGGAGAGCTGGTCACCTTTGCAAAAGCCTATTCTGGGCTTACTGATGCCGAATTTAGGAAAGTAGATGCGTGGATCAAGAAGAACACCTTGGACCGATTTGGCCCAGTGCGATCGGTAACACCACATCATGTATTTGAAATTGCTTTTGAAGGAATAGCCCCTAGCAAAAGACACAAATCTGGAGTAGCTACAAGGTTTCCTAGAATCGTCCGATGGCGAACTGATAAACCTATAGAAGAAGCAAATACCCTAGATGATTTAAAGGCATTGATACCTTAGTGCCAGAAATTTGTAAAAATAAATAATCACTGGTCGCATTAGGTTATTCGATAAAGACCGCTATAAGGTCGATAGAAAAGAAACAAGACCTTCTTGCAACTCCCCTATCATAATGGCTGATGCTAGTAAGCAGGTAAAGCTCTAACTCACACGCCCCATCAAATCAATAGAAAAATCTCTCAACTCCTTTTTGTACTCTTCACTAATAGAAAGTTGATCAATACTACTTAAGGCTTTATCTGTATAAGATTTAATCGCATCAAGAGTAGCTGCTGCCCCACCGCTTTCTTCAAAAAATACTTTTACTATTTCTTTCTTTTCCTCAATCTGATCTTCATTCATTTTTTCATGATCAAGAGCAAACCATTCCTTTAATTCGGTGGCGCAATGCTCATCTTCTATACTTTTAAGGTATAAATAAGTCTTCTTATTTTCCCTGATATCTCCACCTACTTCTTTACCAAAAGTCTCTGGATCACCAAAGGCATCAAGGTAATCATCCATCAATTGAAAAGCAAGCCCTAAATGAATCCCATAGTTGTAGATCAATTCTTGTTCTTCTTTACCTACGCCAGCGATAATAGCACCCATTTGAAGGGCACAGCCTACAAGAACCGATGTTTTTAATTGGATCATCAACAAATATTCTGAAATACTAACGTCATCTCGAGTTTCAAAATCCACATCGTATTGCTGCCCTTCACATACTTCTAGCGCTGTTCTAGAAAAGATTTTAGTCAATTGGTTAAATTGATCCTTGTCATAGCTTTCTAAAAGACGGTAGGCCATAATCAACATGACATCCCCAGAAAGTATTCCTGTGTTGATATTCCATTTTTTATGAACGGTTTCTTGACCCCGACGCAGGTCTGCTGCATCCATGATATCATCATGGAGCAATGTGAAATTATGAAACACCTCAACAGCTAGTCCAGCATCCAAGGCCTCTTTGACTGGGGCACCATACATTTGAGCACTCATCAAGGTAAGTAAGGGTCTTAATCGTTTCCCGCCTAATTGTAAAATATAGTGAACCGGATCGTACAATCCCGCAGGTTGCTTTTCTTCTATCCTGTTCTTAAGGTGATCTAAAAAAATAATTCTGAGTTGGTCTATCGCATTCATTTGGTAAAAATACTTCATGAAAGGCTCTTTACTGAAGGAAAAAGAAATTGTCTTGTTAAATTATTGTAAAACTTAGGAAACTTTTAAAGTTTTTATAGTTTCCTTATAGTATATTTGCACTCTTTTTAATGCAAATGACTGATATCAAAGAACAAATTTTAACTACTTCCCTAGATCTATTCCTGACCTTAGGCTTCAAGAGTGTGACTATGGACGAGATCGCAGCAAAACTAGGGATGAGTAAAAAGACCTTGTACACACACTTTAAAAATAAAGGAGAGCTGGTAAAAGAATCTTCTGTTCATTTGTGCGATCATATTTGTAACGGTGTGGATCAGATTATTGATGGAGAGACAGAAAATGCCATTGAAGAACTCTATACCGTAAAAAGATTTGTAATGGAGCACCTCAAAGGTGATGACACTTCTCCTATCTATCAACTTCAAAAATATTACCCAGAAGTCCATAAAGAAGTCACACAGATTCAATTTGACTTTATGGATAACTGCATTCAAAAAAACGTTTCTAAAGGAATAAAAAAGGGACTTTATAGAGATAATATAGATGCACATTTTATTGCACGCATCTATTTTATAGGTATTCAGGGAATCAAAAACCTGCAGGTTTTCCCTTCTCAAAATTTCCCTGTAAACGAGCTTTACGATCAGTATTTAGAATACCACCTCAGAGGCATTGTTACACCGCAGGGGCGTAATATTTTAAATAAAATAACCAACACAAACCACAATTAAATGAACCATAAACTTCTATATGTTTGGGTTTTTAGTATACTCGCTTTCGCGAAAGCATACCCACAACAAACCACAAACCAAGACTCGTACAGCTTTTCTTTAGAAGAAGCAGTAAACTATGGGCTAGAACATAATTACCAGACGATTAATGCAAAAAGAGATATTGCCATCGCTTTAAAGCAAAAATGGGAAACTACAGCAACTGGATTACCACAAATTAACGGTGGCCTTAATTATCAAAATCAATTGATACAACCTGTTTCCTTCTTACCAGCATCCTTTAGTGGTGGACCAGAAGGTGAATTTGTTCCTGGCATTTTTGGCCCTAAACAAAACATGAGCCTAACGGCAACATTGTCTCAACTCATTTTTGATGGTTCTTATATTGTAGCATTAGAAGCCTCATCTACATTTATCGATTTTTCAGAAAACGCAAATAATAAGACAAAGCTAGAAGTGAGAAAAGGAATTATTAATGCTTATGGCGGGGTATTGCTCACTCAGGAAAACATAAATATCCTGACTAAAAACCGCAATAATGTTCAAGAAAGTCTCAATGAAACAACTAAAGTTTTTGAAAATGGACTTGCTGAGGAAGAAGATGTTGAGCAGCTCCAAATAACTCTTTCACAACTTAACAATCAATTAACTAGCTCGATAAGACAAAAAGAAATAGCATTAGATATGTTAAAACTAGCGTTAGGTATAGAGCTTAAAGCAGTAATTACTTTAAAAGATAATCTTGAGTCACTTGCTATTAAAAATATAAATCCTTCTTTCAGTAATGAGGTGCTAGATTTAGAACTATCTGTGGATTATCAAATCGCTTATAATTTTACTCAACAACGTAAATTAGAATATAAACTAGAAAGAGCAAAAAGCTTGCCTACTGTAAGTGGTTTTATAAATTATGGAACCTTAACAGCTAACAATAATTTTGTGCTTTTTAACAACAACCAGCCTTGGTTTGACAATTCTATTGCAGGTTTGAGCATCAATCTCCCTATTTTTAGTTCGCTAGGTAGAAAAGCAGCTCAAGATCGTACAAAAATTGCCTGGGATCAAGCGCTTACCGATCTAGATCGCACCAAAGAAGAAATACGATTGAGTTACCAGAGGTCTCTTAACAATTATCAGACTGCTATAGATAATTACAGCACCAGTAAGGATAACTTAAGACTAGCAGAGCGTATTGAAAACAAGAACCAAATTAAATTTAGAGAAGGGATTTCTTCCAGCTTTGATTTGAGACAAGCACAAACCCAATTGTACAGTACACAGGCAACTTATTTACAGAGTATGTATGAAGTGATTACTGAAAAGGCACATCTAGAAACCATTTTGAATACCCCTGAATTCCTCAATAAAAATTAAACCTACCACTGAATTATAGACCATGAAAAAATTAAGCCTCCTACTAATAAGTCTTTTTATTCTCACCTCATGTGGTGATCAAGCACAGAGCATTGAAGAGCTTATCGCTACAGGTGATACAGAAATGATCGCTCAAAAGAAAACCGAGTTGCTCCACACAAAAAAGATGCTCGAAAATGAAATCAATTCTATTGAACAGTTTTTAGATAAAAACAGTGTAAAAAAAGATGGTGCTTTGGTCAGTATAAAAACGATTAGTGATACCATTTACAATCATTTTATAGAACTTCAAGGAAGTGTAGCCACCAAGCAAAACATCACCTTAATGCCAGAAATGGGGGGTATTCTGACCCATGTTTACGTGACAGAAGGACAACGAGTGGTTAAAGGACAACATCTAGCGAGAATAGATGATGGTGGTATCTCTCAAAATATTGAGCAGATGAAAGTACAGGCTCAACTAGCAAAAACTACTTATGAACGTCAAGAACGACTTTGGAATCAAAAAATAGGTTCTGAAATCCAATACCTGCAAACTAAAGCTGCTTATGAGGCACAAGTAAATGCGATCAAGTCCATGCAACAACAACTAGCCAAAACAATTGTTACAGCGCCTTTCGCTGGAGTTATTGATAACGTCATAACAGAACAAGGAACTACGGTAAGTCCTGGGATGACGCAACTATTGAGAATTGTCAACCTCGATAACATGTATATAGAAGTTGAAGTTCCAGAAACCTTTATCACTTCAGTAAAACAAGGAACAGAGGTAGAGGTCGAGTTTCCAGTACTTGGGGAAACTCTTAAAAGTATGGTGAGACAGACCAGTGCTTATATCAACCCATCCAACCGTTCTTTTAATATAGAAATTCCAGTGCCTAACAAAAAAGGTCGCGTAAAACCCAATCTTACCGCTCGTTTAAAAATTAACGATTATACCAATAAAGAAGCCATCTTAATCCCTCTTGCTGTGATCAGTGAAAATCAACATGGAGACCAGTATGTCATGATCGCTACAAACCTACAACCTGGAGATCAATACCATACCGCTGTCGCGAAAAGAAAACTCATCACAACTGGAAAAATCACAAAAAACTTGATTGAAATCACCAGCGGACTTACTAAAGGAGACTATATTATTGAAGAAGGAGCACGTAGCGTGAGAGAAGATCAACAAGTAAGAATCAAAAAAGCTTAAAAATAATGGGACAGAAAAGTGAAAAAGAGTTTGGGTTTTCCTCCTGGGCAATCAACAACGCCACCGTAATTTGGGTTCTTATAGGCTTAGTGCTTGTTCTTGGAATTCAAGGGTATTTTGCGATGCCTCGAGAAGATTTTCCAGAGGTAAAGGAAACAAAAATATACATCTCTAGCGTTTATCCAGGGAACACCGCTGAAGATATTGAGCGTCTTATTACCGACCCTTTAGAAGATCAATTAAAAAATATTTCTGGTGTTGCAGAAATCCTATCAACTTCTCAAGAGGATTATTCCATCATTACCGTAGAATTTGAAGAAGGCTCCTTACTAGGCTCTAGCTTAACGGTGGAAGAGGCAAAACAAAAGGTCAAGGATGAAATAGATGTGGAAACTTCTGGTGAAGACTGGCCTACATTCAATGGCGCAAAAATTGAACCTAATGTTTTTGACCTTAAAATGAGTGAAGAAGTGCCTATTATGAACATCAACCTACGTGGTGATTATACGGTACGAGATCTTAAAGTATTTGCAGAGTACCTACAGGACGAGATTGAAGCCTTACAAGAAGTGAAGGAAGCAAGCATTAGAGGTGCTCAAGAACTTGAAGTAGAAATAGCCGTCGATATTTACAAAATGACCGCTGCTAAGGTTAATTTTGACAATGTCATCAATGCGGTTCGTGGCGGAAACTCTACCATGAGTGCAGGTAATATCAAGACAGCAAGTCAACGACGTACGATTAGAATTCTAGGCGAAATTACAGACCCCGATCAACTAGAACGTTTTGTGGTTAAGAATGAAAAAGGCCCTATCTATCTTAAGGATATTGCAGAAATCAACTTTAAAGAAGAAGACAAAACCACCTTTGCTAGAGAATCTGGGGAGTCAGTAGTCATGATAGACGTAAAAAAACAATCTGGTAAAAACATGATTACCGCTGCAGAAGGGGTGAGAAAAATTATCGCTGATTCTCAAAAAAATGGAAATATCCCTAAAAACGTTGATATTTCAATTACTAATGACGGCTCCAGCCGTACATTAAACCAAGTAGATGATCTGGTCAATAACATCATATTTGGAGTAATCCTAGTAGTTACCGTATTGATGTTCTTTTTAGGATTTAGGAATGCCCTATTTGTAGGTTTTGCGATTCCTATGTCTATGTTAATGAGTTTTATCATCCTCAACTTCTTAGGCTATACATTGAACACGATGATTCTTTTTGCCATGATTATGGGATTAGGAATGCTGGTAGATAACGGTATTGTAGTGGTAGAAAACGTCTATAGATTAATGGACGAAGAAGGAATGTCGCGCATCAAAGCAGCAAAAGTGGGAATAGGCGAGATCGCTGTTCCTATCATTATTTCCACTTTAACCACAGTTGCAGCATTTGTGCCTATAGGTTTATGGCCTGGAGTAATGGGAGAGTTTATGAAATACTTCCCTATTACTTTATCTGTTGTTTTAGGAAGTTCACTCCTTGTAGCCATATTCTTCAATTCCATGTTAGTCTCTAAATACATGAGTATTGATGAAAAGAACATTCCTCTTAAAAAACTAGTGCTCATCTCTCTAGTAATGGGTAGTATCGGACTGTTGATTTTACTTTTCGGTGGTGCCGTAAGAGGTATAGGCTCTGTAATGATTGTGACCGTGATTTTATTATGGCTGTATAAATATGTAATAAAAGGAACAACACTCTACTTCCAACGCAGGATGTTGAAATGGTTAGACAATGCTTATGAACGTTTCCTAAGATTTGCTTTAAGAGGTAAGAAGCCTTATTTCTTTACTGCAGCTATGACCCTTATGTTCTTTGGTATACTAGCATTGTATTTTGGATGGTCTGTTGGTACAGGTCGTACCAAAGTAGAATTCTTCCCAGAAAATAAGCCTAACCAGATCATGGTGTATATAGAGTATCCACAAGGTACTTCTATTGCCAAGACCAATAAAACTACTAAAGAAATTGAAACAGTCGTTTACGATGTGATCAATCAAGAGATGTACCTAGAAGATGGTAGAAACTTTTTAGTGGAAAGCACGGTGTCACAAGTAGGTGAAGGAGCTGGAAACCCGCAAACCGATGGAGGTAGTGCAGCTGAGATGCCCAACAAAGGCAAGATTACCGCTTCTATGCGAGAATACAAATACCGCAATGGAGCTGACAGTGAAGTATTGCGTAAAAAAATTCAAGAAGCCGTGCAAGGTAAGTTTCCCGGTATTGCTATAAGTGTTGAAAAAGATGCTGCTGGACCACCAGCAGGATATCCAATTAACGTAGAACTTCAAGGGGATAACTACGAAGAATTGATTGTTACTGCAGAGCGTATGGTAAAATTCCTAAACGAAAAAAATATTGCTCCTGTAGATGAATTAAAAATAGATGTGAATAAAAGTAAGCCTGCACTACAGGTTAAAGTAGATCGTGAAAAAGCTGGTGAATTAGGGGTTAGTGCCAGCCAGGTAGGGATGCAGTTGCGCCGCTCTATATTTGGTGAAAAAGCTGGTATTTATAAAAAAGACGGGGAAGATTACGATATTTATGTGCGCTTTAATGAAGAGAACCGCTATGACCGCAGCTCCTTATTTAATCAGCGTATTACATACAGAGATATGGCGACTGGTCAGGTATTAGAAATTCCCATTAGCGCGATAACCACTCAAGAAAATGTTTCTGGATTTAGCGCAATTAAACACAAAGACAATCAGCGTGTCGTAACGGTGTATAGTGCCTTAAAACCCGGGTATACTGATGCTGGAGCAGCAGTTGCTCAAATACAGAATGAGATGCTGGACTTTGAAAACCTCTCTGAAAACATCAAGATAGATTATACAGGACAACTAGAAGAGCAAAATAAGCAACAAGCTTTTCTTATGTCTGCTTTAGGTTTTGGGCTGCTAGCCATATTCTTTATTTTGATTTTCCAATTTGGGGGAATCTCTAAACCTACGATCATTATGATCTCGATCTTCTTAAGTTTTATAGGAGTATTCCTAGGATTGATGATTACTGGATGGCCATTTGTCATCATGATGACCATGATGGGCATCATCTCTCTTGCCGGTATTGTGGTCAACAACAGTGTGGTATTGATCGATTATGTAGATATTTTAATACTGCGTAGAAAAGAAGAATTAGGAATAGATGATGAGAAACACCTCATCAGTAAAGAAGATGCGTTTACAGCCATCGTACAGGCAGGGAAAGCTCGTTTGCGTCCGGTAATTCTAACAGCTATTACTACGGTATTAGGTTTGATTCCGCTTGCTATAGGTTTCAATATCGACTTTTTTAGCTTGTTCAATGAATTTGATCCCAACATCTATATGGGTGGAGATAACGTTATTTTCTGGGGACCTTTAGCTTGGACTGTAATCTTCGGTTTGTTATTTGCCACATTCCTGACGTTAATTATCATACCTGTGTTGTTGTATTTAGTGCACAAAGCAAAATTGAGGTTCCAACGATTTAAAAATCCAGAAAAAGTAGCCACAGCAAATGACTCCTCAAATTTTAAGGAAGAGGAACAAGCAGCTTAACCTATTTTAGCTGAATTAAAAAAGGCATTTCCCCTCAGGTAAATGCCTTTTTTTATACCCCTCAAAAAGCCTTTGAAAATTTAATGTGGAGGCTCCTTCTGCTTCATTAAGAATCACAAGCACCCGTCTTAAGATTAAACGGGTTTTGGGGGTGCTCTTTTTATAGTCTAATTAGTGGAATACCGCTTTCGCGAAAGCGGAACACTTCTCCCTTCCTTGTTGATACACAACAACAATAGAGCTACGTCACTTGTGTAAAGCTTAATAGAAGTGGTCTTAAGCTTTCCATTAAGCTAAAGCTGGTCGACACCTATGCTATTAAAAAAGAAAAAGAAGGTTTGATTCCAATAAACTCAACTGGTATTCCCCTAACTTAAAGACATAAAAAAACCGACTCGTTAAAGCCGGATTTTCATATTTTGAAGTGTTTCCTATTGCATAGGTTCTGTTTTAGAAGCGTCGTACTCCCGATAATATTGCTCTACAATTTGAATGCTTTCCTTCATCAAATCTCGAGTTTCTAATAAGAGACTAAAGTATAAGGTAGTGTTTTTGGGAGATTCATCGTCGTCCTTAGTACGTTTTACTTGTTTATCAATTTTTGCGTCAACCAGAGTTATAAGCTCGCGTTTTTCAAGAATAATAGCCTCTAAACTACTAAAGTCTTTAGCGCTAAAAATCTCTTGTGCATCGTTAAAAATCTCGTGAATGCGCAAAATAATCTCTTTAAGATCCTTGATTTGAGTAAATTTTAGGCTTTTGTGATTATTGCTTATGTGGGTAGTGCTCGCTTTAGAGATATAATCTAGCGATTGTGAGATGTCTTGTAAATTACCTAACACCTCTATATAGAACTTACTCGCTCCTAAATTCTGATCATCTAAGCTTTTAATAAAAAAGAAAATGTTGTTGCGCAGTTCGTCTATTTCTCCAGCAAGCTTTTTGCTTTCCTTTTTAGAGGTTCTTAAAATAGCGAGATCTTGCGCAATTAACCCGTCTAAAGTATTCTTATAAATGCGTTTAGAACGTTTAAAAACAGTAGCTACGTTATCAGAGCTTTCATTGATAATACCTTGAATGGTCTTGCTTTCGGCTTTTTGAAGTTGATCGGTTACTTTTTGCTCTTGTTGAGATTTCTTGTGACCTATAAAACTGCGTATAATAAGCAATACCGAAAGAACCACTAAAGCAACAACGGCATACATCCCCCCTATATAAATAAGATAAGCAAATACTGCTGCCGCTGTAAAGGCACTAAATGCTGTAAAAAACCAGCCACCTATAACGTTCAATACTCCGGCAATTCTATATACAGCGCTTTCGGTACCCCAAGCTCTGTCGGCAAGAGAGGTTCCCATAGCGACCATAAAGGTAACATAGGTAGTAGAAAGAGGTAATTTATAAGAAGTCGCTACGGAAATAAGCACACTGGCCACCATAAGATTTACCGATGCCCGTACATAATCAAATGCAGGCTTATCTGCATGTTTAGGAATTACAGCAGGAACTGGAAGCTTGTCAAATCTAGAAGATATGTAATTAGCAGTTCTTTGCGGCATGAGTTGTTGTACCCCTTCGGCAGCGTATAACGAGTAACGCACTAATATTCTAGATAAAAAGTTAGATTGAAAACGTTCGGCGCCCGAGTCTTGGCGGGCGAGATCTACAGAAGTTTTTACAACAGCTTGTGCCTTTGAAGAAAACCAAAGAGTTGCTACCATAACCAATCCAGCAACTACAAGCAACCATTTATTGGATGGCAATTTACCACTCAAGAAACTCATACCTATTTCATTTGCTGGAAGACCAGTACCTTCAGCATATTCCCAAGCTTGATAAGCGCCTATAGGCACTCCTATAAAGTTAACCAAATCATTTCCTGCAAATGCCATAGCCAAGCCAAAGGTTCCTAAAATAATAATGAGTTTGTAGATATCCCACTTGATGACATAAACATAGATACCACTAAAAATAGTCCAAAATAAAAATGTGACACTAATAAAAGTAGATACATCCGTTGCGGCTATAAATTCGGTTACCCCACCTAGATCTGCTCCTTTAAGACCTTTAAAGATGATAAAGTAAAAAAGACTGGTGAGGGAAACCCCCCCAAAAATAGCCGCGAGAAAAGGCGGCCTTCCTTGATAATTAAAGGTGAGCAACATTCTAGAAAAAAATTGAACCAGTCCACCAATAATAAAAGCAATAACAACGGAAAGTAAAATTCCTAAAATAATTTCTAGTGCAGTGTCAGAGGCAATATACGTTCCTAAATCCAATAAAGTTTCTGAATCGCTTTCACTAATCTTGATGATGGACATACATACGGCTGCTCCTAGTAATTCAAAAACAATAGAAACCGTGGTTGAGGTAGGCAACCCTATACTATTAAAGAAGTCCAATAATAAAATATCAGTAATCATCACCGCCATAAAAATGATCATGACCTCGTCAAAATAGAATTCACCAGGCACAAAGATCCCTTTACGCGCCACTTCCATCATGCCACTAGAAGAAAGTGCCCCAAAGGCTATACCTATACTTGCAATGACCATAATGGTTTTAAAACTGATGGCCTTAGAACCTATGGCACTGTTTAAAAAGTTAACGGCATCGTTACTTACTCCTACTACAAGATCTGTAATAGCAAGCCCAGCAAGGATGATAAGCATGTATATATAAATATCTGACATCGGGTGATTTTAACGATCTGCAAAAGTCGGCTAAATAGGTACTTTATATGTTATGCTACTGTTATTAATCAAGGAGTTTATGATATTTACGCTTTCGCGAAAGCGAGACAAACACAAAAAATCCAAACGTAAAAAAGGCTATTCATTAGAATAGCCTTTAATAAGCAAGGGTAACTTATGAATTAAAATTGTATTCCATAACTCAAAGAGAAGGAAGTCTCTGGGCTGCGAAAAGAAAAAGTCTTGTTTTCAGCTCCAAAAAATTCATATTCACTTTCTACATCGTCACCTAATAGGTTTTCGATTTTAAAACCAAAACTGTGTTTGATTTTATCCCCAAAGGTCTTGTTAGCTGTTAAATTTAGAGAGTTGAATGGCAAGGTATACACATCGGGAATATCTCCCGAACCTACAATCTGCAAGGTTCTTCCTTGTACATTAAAAAAAGCTCCTACTCTAAGGTTATTTTCTGATTCATAGACCAACCCAGCGTTTACCAGATAAGGCGATTGACCTTGTAGTGGTCGAGTATCCTCTAAAACCTCTCCATCACGTAAGGTATCTCTTCTATTGGCCTCTTCATCTTCACTGTACTGTTGCTTGGAGTCAATAACAGAAACATTTAAAGTTGTAGAGAAATTCTTAAGGCTAGGAGTTAAAAAGGCTAAATTCTTTCTCACTTCTATCTCTGCTCCTAAAACTGTTGCGTTACCTAAGTTTAACGGTGTGAACTGTCCTTCCGCTTCTCTAATAAAACTAAGCTCTATAGGATCTGTAAAGTCTTTGTAAAACGTACTAAACGCAAAGAAATCGCTTCCTGCACCGTACTTTTCAAGTCTTAAGTCCACGTTATTGATGTAAGTAGGCTGTATGTCTCGATTACCAATAAAGAAAAAGTTAGAAACTGGGTCAAAGATTTCTGCATCAGAAGCCTCTTTAAACGAAGGTCTTGCTGTAGTTCTTGAATAAGAACCTCTTAACTTAAAACTTCTAGCCTCGTTGATATCATAAATTAAATTAAGACTCGGGAAAACATCTGCTTTGTCAATAAATTTTGCATTATCAGATACTTGTCCTTGTTGATTTTGTCCCGAATAAGTCAAGTCAAATTTTTCAAATCTCAATCCTACAATAGACTTAAGACGGTCCGTCACTTGAAACTCATCTGAAACATAAGCACTACCTATAGTAATTTGAGAATCAAAATTGTTGGTAATATTAAAGTCAGATCGCACTGCAACTCCTGATCCTGTTGCTGGATCATAGATATTAGCAGGATCTAAGATTTGATTTGCATCTCCATTGAATTGGGAACTTTGAAAATCCTGAAGAATAAACGAATATTGATCTACAGCAAAATTTCTATTTTTAAAAGTAAATCCAGCACCAAATCTCAATTTAGCAGATTTTTTAAACAGCTGGTGTTTTTTAGTAAAATCTAATCTAGAAGCAAGATTGATTTCTTCTAACTCTCTAAATAAACGCGTAGGATCACCCGCTTCAGAAGGCTCAATAGTAGGAACCCCACCATCAATTCTAAACGGAGTAGTTCTAAAATCTTTATCATCAACTCTAGAGAGTGTCGGTGCTAGTTTCCACTCTGTATTCCACGAGCCGTCTTTATTGGTGTGTTCTCCAGATATTAATACATTAGTCAACGACCTTTCGGTATAAGTTAAAACGTCTTTTTTGGTTTGGTTAGAAGATTGTTCTGCATTTTGTTGAAAAATTAAAGCTGCATTGGATTCTCCGTTTTGAATATGTAACAGATTAATGCGGTACTTTGAAAATTGTGTTTTATATGTTACCCCCAATAAGGCATTTAATAACACATTATTTGTCCCTATAGATCCTTGTTGAGTCCTATCGATTCTAGGCTCATTATTTGAAGTATCAGCTCTTTTTCTAAAAACTTGACCATCGACAAAATTATCGTAAAACTCGGTCTCATTTTTATAAGCTAAAGATGTGGTGAAGCCTAACGCATTACCACTTTCAAATTTGTACTTATTTCCTCCTGCAAAACTAAAACCAAAATCCATGAAGCTTTTTTCTCGCATTGCAGCGAGCTCTGGATTAAAACTTTGAGTAAGGGTTCTTACCAATGCTCCATCTTGCTGTAATAAAGGTATGGTCGAGCCAATTGCTATCGGCGAGTCTCTTAAACCGTCGTCAAAACCTAAAAAATCAGTACCACTACTCCCAGAAGTTAAATAATCATCATTAAAGTGCATTTGAGGATTATAGCCTAGACTTAGGCTTATCGAGTACTCCTCACTAGAAGGGATATCTTTAGTTAAAATATCAACAATACCGCCAGTAAAGTCGGAGGTCAAATCTGCTGTTGCAGATTTTTTTACCTGAAGATTTTCAATCACTCCAGTAGGAAAGATATCTAATTGTAATGCATTTCTATCCGGATCTAGTCCAGGAACTTCCATACCGTTTAATAACGTTTTAGTGTACCTGTCACCTAAACCCCTTACATAAACAAATTTTCCATCTTGAACAGATACTCCGGGCACCGCTTTTACCGCACTAGCTACAGACGATGAGCCTGCTTTTTTAATAGACTCTGAAGACAATCCATCCAGCACAACCGTGGCGTTCTTTTGCACATCCAAAACTGCCTTTTCTGAATTTTGCCTTTTGGTGACTACTATAACAATACTTTCTAGTGCATCGGCAGCAGAGGTTAGTGTAACCTCTAAATTTGTTACTTCTCCAGATTTAATAACCACATCTGTGATTTCTTTAGTGCTGTAACCTACAAACGTAAAGACAATCGTGTAGGTTCCAGGAGCCATTTCTATGGAATATTTTCCGTCAAAATCTGAAGCGGTTCCATAATTGGTGTTTTTTGCAGCGATGTTTGCAAAGGCTAGAACATCATTAAAATCTCCATCTATAACTTTACCAGTTAACGTACCATTTTGTCCAAATGATAAAAAGAAACCTAATAAAAAGGTAGCAAGTACTAAAACTTTAGAATTTTGCATTATAAAATATTTATATCTTTAAATTGAAAAAATGCCCATCATATTGTTATGATGAGCATTGTTATTTTGTTGGTGGCTACTATTAGAAACCTAATCCTGCAGCAGCGTTAGAATAAGTCCATGAAAAAGCAGATAAATCAGCTCCTCCACTTGTTCCAGCACTTGCCCAAGCAGCAGCATCTGCTGTGAAAGTCGTGATGGTTAACTCATCAATATCATTAGAATCGTCGTCATCATCACAGTTTTGTGCACAACCTACTTTTTCTTTAAAGATATCATTTGCAGCAGCAATTCCTGCTGGTAAATTGATCACCCAATTTGTAAAAGTAAGGTTCCCATCTAAGTAGTTTTGGGAAACTCCATTGTTATCTAACTCAACATCACTTGAAGCTTTAAAACCTGTTGCATACACATTGTTAGTAGCTCCTTGTGCTCTACTTCTGTAATCTGCATATTCCCCATTAGGCGTGTTGGTATTTCCAAAAATAGTAGCATTATTGATGGTAAAAGAACCAGTAGCTGACCCTTCTGGACCATCAATTTCAAAAGCGTGGTCAGAAATATCACCTAAAACAACTCCTGCATTAGTAATAGTACCTGAATAAGCTTGATCGATATCGATAGCATCATCTCCTACTGCCCAAACAAATAAGTTACTTGCATTAACTGTACCACCGAAAAATTCAACACCGTCATCTACATTAGCCACTACTTCAATGTTGGAAACAGTAGTACCTGTACCAACTCCACCTAGTGTTAATCCGTTAATCTCATTTCCTTCACCTATGTTTGTACCACCATGACGGATAGATACATAATTCAATACTCCAGAATTATCGGCAGCAACACTACCTCCGTACAATCCATTGGTATCACTTGCAGGAATTCCTTCGATTTGAGCAGCAGCAACATCCCCTCTAAGAGAGCTAGGTGCATTTCCTAAAACAATAACTCCACCCCAAAGGCCACGATCATTTTGAGTTAAATTAGTACCTCTAGTCTGACCTAGAGCAATATTATCTGCAATACTGGTAAATACAATAGGATTGCTTGCTGTACCATTGGCCTGTATTTGAGCACCTCTTGCGATAATCAAAACAGAAGCATTTGCTCCTTGACCTGGCAATCCTTTAATAATAGTTCCTGGCTCAATAGTCAATACTGCTCCACTAGCAACAGTTACTCTACCTTGTAAATCCCACATGCGATCATTAGTAAGGGTTTTGTTTTCTGTAATTAATCCAGAAATTAGATTGTCTGACAAGTCTGGACCTGGAGCCGCGATCGGGTCATCTTCACCACAACTAGTAATCACTAGAGCGGCAATAGCTAACATTGAAATAAATAACTTTTTCATCTTTTTTGTTTTTTTAGTTTGACGATGCAAAGTAAGGTCTAAAGTTCACGACAAAAGTTATTGCCAGATTATCAAAACAAGTAAAATGTTTAAATTACTGTTAAGCGTGTTACGCTAAGGTTAACTTGATTAAATTGTTATTGAATTATATTGCATTAAAATTCTAAACAAATGAACTGGCAGCAATTACTATCTCTTAAAAGATATGGCGACACACAACAAAGGCCTAGAGGGCTACAAGATGAACTAAGGCTAGGCTTTGAAGTGGATTACGACCGGGTCATTTTTTCTCAGCACTTCAGGTCCCTACAGGATAAAACTCAAGTCATCCCTTTAAGTCAGACGGGATTTGTGCATACCCGACTTACACACAGTCTAGAAGTAAGCGTTGTAGGCCGCTCTTTAGGACGAATGGCTGGTCAACGTATTCTAGAAAAACATCCAGAGCTACAGGCAGCTGGATATAAACAACAAGATTTTGGAGCCATAGTTGCCGCAGCGGCGCTAGCACACGATATAGGGAATCCGCCTTTTGGCCATAGTGGAGAAAAGGCTATAGGCAGTTATTTTAAGACTGGATTAGGAGCTGAAATCATTAGTACGCTTTCGCGAAAGCAACAACAAGACCTGCTTTATTATGAAGGAAATGCCAATGGATACCGATTGTTAAATCTAGAGAATCCGGGAACTCCAGGAGGCTTAAGACTTTCCTATGCCACCTTAGGAGCTTTTATCAAATACCCTAAAGAGTCGCTGCCTTACCGACCTACCAAACATATTTCACAAAAAAAATACGGCATCTTTCAAGCAGATCTAGCTCATTTTAAGGATGTCGCAAAAGAACTAGGACTCGTCAATAACACTGCTATAGAAGAGTCCCACTACCGTCATCCACTCACTTATCTAGTAGAAGCTGCAGATGATATTTGTTACACCATAATTGATTTTGAAGACGGCATCAACCTAGGATGGATCAGTGAAGATCACGCCCTAGAACAGCTCATCAAGCTTGTAAGAGACACCATTAGAACCGAGGTCTACACCCAGTTATCGACTACTTCAGAGCGATTGTCTTATTTGAGATCTCTAGCTATAAATAATCTGATAACGGACTGTATCTCTATATTTATGGAACATGAAGACGCCATATTAGCCGGTAATTTCCCTTTTGCGCTGACCGATAAATCCAAATACAACGCACAAATTGAAGACATTCTCAGCATTACGGTTGATAAGGTGTACAACAATGAAGAAGTGGTTCAAAAGGAAATTGCTGGATACAAAATCCTTCAAGACATTTTAAATGCCGTCATAAGAGCCAGTATCAACGAATTTGAACAAATGACCAGTTCCTACGATCAATTGATTCTTAAATCTTGTAAAGGGTTGAGGTTAAACGGGACTGATAAATATGAACGCATATTAGACGTCTGTGGTTATGTCGCATCATTAACAGACAGCAAATCCATTGCTTTATTTGAAGTGATCAATGGTAAAATTTAAAAAATCAACTCCGTTGTCTTAATTTTAAGGCGTTAAAGCATATCAAATGAATAAACAACGAATTGTTTCAAGTATTCTAGTAGTTGTGGTTGCCGTAATTAGCTTTTTTGTTTTTAATCAAGAAGAAAAAGGAATAGCTGAGGCGAGAGCGCTCCACAGGCAACTCCTAGAAAACAGTCCTTTTAAGGAAACCATAAAACTTTCAAGAGCCGAACGTAAAGCACTTTCATTACCACCTAATGCTTATAATGAACGCATGTGGGAACTGACCATGAATCCTGCGACAGGGATACCCACTCCATATAAGGTAAAAAGCATAGCTACCGATATATTGAAAAGTGCTCCTGGTTCGACCTCGAGAGCATGGGAAGAAAGAGGACCTTCCAATGTAGGAGGAAGAACCAGAGTCGTATTTTATGATCCCAATGACGTAGGAGCAAACAACGGAGACGGCACAGATTACAATAGAGTATTTGCCGGCGGTGTAGGCGGCGGTTTATGGGTGAATAACGACATCACTGATGTTAATTCGGTATGGACTATAATTCCTGGCCTTGCGGCAAATCTAAACGTAAGCGCTTATGCAATAGACCCTAATGATTCTATGACTTTTTATATAGGTACAGGTGAGCAATATACGGCGGGCGCAGCTGTAGGGAATGGCCTTTATAAAACTATTGATGGAGGAAGCTCTTGGTTCGAAGTCCCTATTACACCCGCTGGACCTGGAAACTTAAACTCCCCTTCCAATTTATTTACAGCGGGAATTTTTTTTATTACTGATGTCATCGTTTGGGATAACAATGGAAGTAGTGAAGTCTTTGTAGGAGTAGGCTCTACCAATTATGCTTCACCCAATTTCCATACCTCCAATCCAAATAATATTTTGGGAGCACAAAATGCAGGACTTTATCGCAGTCCTGACAATGGAGCTAGCTGGTCACGCATAGAAAATACCTCTATGGAATATTTATTTAGTGGTCAAAGCTTTTATGTGATTCCCAATGATTTTGAAATAAGTGCTACTAACCAACTTTATATGGGTACGATTTCAGTGCCAGGAACAAATACCGGTGGCGGTCGCTTGTACCGATCCTCAGATGGGCTCAACTGGAACCTTCAAAGTACCATAATAGGAGGTAACCGTATGGAAATTGCTGCGTCTTCAACAAATCAAAATCTGTTTTATATAGCCGCACAAGTAGGAGGTGAGGCCAACTTATATAAAAGTGTCGATGCGTTACTAACCACTACACCCATCAATGAACCTAATGACACCGATAGTTCTATCTCCCCTACCGATTTTACCAGAGGCCAAGCATTTTATGACTTAGTCATAGAAGTAGACCCTACTAACGACCAAATTATCTATGCTGGAGGCATTAACTCCTTTAGATCTATAAATGGCGGCACCTCATGGAATCAAATCTCTAAATGGATTGATGCATTTGGACTTGAAAATTTAAACATACCCTTTATACATGCTGATATACATGCTTTGACTTTTCACCCTACAAACCCTAACCAAGGTGTGATAGGAAGTGACGGTGGCGTTTCATGGGCCGACTCATTTGTCGCTGCCGACTTATCGACTACCGCTATTTCTACTAGAAATAACGGTTATAATGTCACACAGTTCTACTACGGCAGCATCGCTCCAAATAGCAGTGGAGGAGATGATCTTGTGGGTGGCTCACAAGACAATGGCACTTTAGCTATAGAAAATGCATCGGCTGGAATGAATCATTTTATTACTGAATTAGGTGGTGATGGTGGTCATGTGGAAATAGATGATGCAGATGGATATGCTGTAATTACATCACAGTACAACAACCACAGATACGTGAGCTATCCTAATTATAATTTTAGTTACTGCATCGCTACTGCTAATTGTGGAGATGGTGGCAGCAATGCTGATGGCGACTTTATCAATGTAGCAGAGCTGGATCGCAATTTAAACTACTTATACTCCAATAGTAAAAACTTAAGTGGCAATAATGCCATAGACGTCTGTCAATTATTTACTAACGCCGCATCTTGTAATACCATAACCAATTTCCTAATAACTTCCAACCGCCCTACGGCAATGAAAGTGTCCCCATATACACGTTCCAGCACAACGCTATTGGTAGGAACTGAATTATCTACCCTGGCAGTAGTTACTAATGCAAATACAACAAATCCGCAATGGACGGCTATTACAGGGCCTAACTTTCTCGGTAGTGTTTCAGACGTTGAATTTGGAACTAGTGAGCAAGAACTGTATGTTACCATGCACAATTACGGTGTACAAAATATATGGTATACTGCTGACGGAGGAGCTACTTGGAGTGAAAAAGAAGGGAACCTACCAGACCTTCCCGTAAAAGCGATTCTCGCAAACCCGTTATTACCTGGTGAAGTCATTATAGGTACAGAAGCAGGCATATATGCCACTAGCGATTTCAACAGTGTCAGCCCGTCATGGCAACCCCTCATCAATGGAATGACTAATGTAAAAGTAGTGGACCTGGATCTTAGAACAGCAGATAATACCATACTTGCCACAACTCATGGTCGCGGTATGTTTACAGGAACTTTTGATACCTTAAGCATCTCTGAAGTTGACACCAATGACCTAGGTATTAAAATCTACCCAACTGTTTCTAATGGGGCAATAGCTATTACTTCTGATCAAAACCTGGCTACAACTAGTGTTCAGGTATTTAATCTAAGCGGTCAGCGGGTGTTTGAAACGGAGAAAAACGTAAGCTCTAATGAAACTAGCTTACAGCTGGAACTAAGTTCTGGTTTTTATCTAGTGAAACTTACTGCCAATGAGCGTTCTCAAACAGTGAAGATTATCATTGAATAAGACTTAATTTAATTTTTGGATCAATTTTAAAACGGACTCCGCATCGATTCCAGCTATTTTATGCAAGTCGGCAGTGGGGCCATGTTCTATAAAAGCATCTGGAATGCCTCGCTTATGAATAGTTCCTTGGTACGCTTTCGCGAAAGCGAGATCGCAAACAACACTTCCCAAACCACCTACTAGCGTTCCATCTTCAATAGTAATGATGTGATCATGGGTGTTGAAAATAGCTTCCAAAGCATGATGATCCATAGGCTTTAAAAAACGAATATCAAGGTGAGTTAGCTCTAGATGTTCTTTTTCCAGCAAGTCTTCTATCATCGTCCCTATAGGGCCAATGCTAATTATGGCTATATCTTTACCCTTCTTTAGAAGCCTAGAAGAACCTATTTCAACAGGGGTAAACGCTTGTTGCCAATTCACGATCTTACCACGACCACGCGGGTACCTGATGGCTATAGGCAGCTCCAAACCTTGAGAAGCCGTAAACATCATGTTTCTCATTTCCACAGCGTCCATAGGGGCTGCAATGATCATGTCTGGAATACAATTCAAATAAGCGAGATCAAAAACACCGTGATGGGTCGCGCCATCTTGACCTACTATTCCTGCCCTATCAAGACAAAAAATGACTGGCAATTTCTGTAGCGCAACATCGTGAATCACCTGATCGTAAGCACGCTGTAAAAAAGTAGAATAGACGTTACAAAAAGGGATCAAGCCTTGAGTGGCCATTCCTGCAGCAAGAGTTACCGCATGTTGCTCTGCAATCCCAACATCAAATGCACGATCTGGAATCGCCTCCATCATAATTTTCATAGAACTTCCTGTAGGCATGGCTGGTGTTATCCCAACAATCTTTTCATTTGCTCTAGCCAACTCTACTAGGGTATGACCAAATACCTCTTGGAATTTAGGTGGTAATTTACTGGTATCACTAGCCGGAATTTCTCCTGTGATTTTATCAAATTTCCCTGGTGCATGATAACGCACTTGATCGATTTCAGCTTGTTTTAAGCCTTTTCCTTTTACTGTTCTCACATGCAAAAGCCGCGGCCCTTTTAAACCTTTTTGTCGTTCTAGTTCTTTAATTAAGGAGGCTAAATCATGACCGTCAATGGGACCTGAATAATCAAAATTGAGAGATTCAAAGATATTATCCCGACCAGTATCTTTTCCAGACTTCGTCTTGGTTAGATAATCCTTTAAAGCACCAACACTAGGGTCTATACCTATAGCATTATCATTGAGAACCACCAGCAGGTCAGCACCGCTTACTCCTGCGTGATTTAAAGCTTCAAATGCCATACCGCTGGCAATACTCGCGTCCCCTACTACAGCAATATGTTTCCTGTCTTCTTTCTTTAAAGCACTCGCCATAGCCATTCCAAGGGCAGCACTTATAGAGGTAGAACTGTGCCCAGTTCCAAAGGTATCGTATGCGCTTTCTGAACGTTTTGGAAAACCAGAGATGCCCCCCAGGTCTCTATTAGTATGAAACACCTCCCTACGACCAGTTAATATTTTGTGCCCGTAAGCTTGATGACCTACATCCCATACCAATTGATCTGCAGGGGTATTAAAAACGTAATGTAATGCGATGGTCAATTCTACCACTCCTAAACTCGCTCCTAAATGACCTTCTTTTGCCGCCACTACATCAATTATAAAAGAGCGCAGTTGTTGAGCAATTAGAAGTAGATCACTTGGAGACAAGCCTCTTAAATCGGAAGGATCGTTAATACTAGAGAGTAAATTCTTAGACATAGTCAAAGGTAAGTTGATTTATCAATTGGTTGAAATAATGATGTGCTAAATTCTTGAAGAGATAGAATTAACAAATCTTGCAAAACAAATAGATCTTATTTATAATTCCTGCTATGGTGTATTCTTTTATTTTTACTTTTGAACATATTTTAAAAGATGATCGAACCATTTGACCATGAGTATTTCATGGAAAAAGCTTTACAAGAGGCACAAGCAGCTTTTGAACGCGATGAAATTCCTGTTGGAGCAGTCATTGTGGTTCAAAACAGGATCATTGCAAAGGGCCACAATCTAACAGAGGCCCTTACCGATGTCACTGCTCATGCAGAGATGCAGGCCATAACAGCTGCTTCTAGTTGTATAGGTGGTAAGTATTTAAAAGAATGCACCCTGTACGTTACTTTAGAACCTTGCCAAATGTGTGCAGGCGCATTGTACTGGTCACAAATAGGCACCATTGTGTTTGCTGCAAGTGATGAACAGCGCGGTTATCAAAAAATGGGGACGCAACTGCATCCTAAAACAAAGGTGATTTCTGGAGTTCTTGAACAGCCTTGTTCTGATTTAATAAAAGATTTTTTTGCTAAAAAACGAAGTTTAAATTGACGTTAACAGTTTTTTTAATAGTACCAAGTACTTAATACACATTCCTTGCCGAGAAAATGGGAAGGAAGGCTAATTGCATTTCTCAATACCTTTACAGCACGAAAACCAACACCAAAACAACCTAAAAAATATAAAACAGAATTCACCAAATTAGAAAATAATTACCTGGAATTAATTTACAACTACCCTCCCAACCTCATATATCGTTAATGGCGGATGTTGTACCGAATGGAAAATAAAACAATTTATAAACTTAATAACTCCATCGAATCGCAAGTGGTTTTTATACCGCAACAGGGCATCACTGCAACTTATTGATAGCATATTTCAAGAAAAGAGAAAATACATTATGAAAATAAAACGATTAGCATTCGGACTTCTTACCACGGTAGTGATAAGTTGTCAATCGACACAAAAAGAAAAATCTTCGGAAGAAACAACAGTCTCTACTGACGTTCATATTGTTGGTGCCATGAAAAACGTCATGTGGAAAGGCAAATTAGGTAGTAGCATTGATCTAGACAGCATTTCAGATAAAAACGGACTATATGGACTTGGCCCAGTAAGTTACTTGACAGGGGAATTGCTAATTAATAACGGAAAAAGCTATGTATCCAAAGTGACTTCAGATTCTACAATGATCGTTGAAAAAACCTTTAAAACATCAGCACCATTTTTGGTTTATGGAAATGTAACCCAATGGAATGAAATAGAATTCCCATCTGCCGTCAAGACCATTCCGGATTTAGAAAAATTCATTAATGATACCACTACTTCATTTAAAAGACCATTTGCCTTTAAATTAATTGGACAAGTATCAAGTGCGGTGATCCATATACAGAATTTACCCGAAGGAACAAAAGTCTCATCGCCTGAGGAAGCACATCAAGGTCAGACCAATTATACTATTACAGACGAAGCTGCGGAAATAATTGGGTTTTTCTCAACCCAGCACAAAGGAGTTTTTACTCACCACGACTCCTTTTTGCACATGCACTTGATTACAAAAGACGAAAGTAAGATGGGACATTTAGACGAATTAAAAATTGGTGAAATGAAATTATACCTCCCATTTAAAATATAATTGAACCTCTAAAAGATCAGAAATAAATCACTCTGTTCTTCATTAATAAAAGACCCTATTATTCATAACCCTGAGGTCACGGTGTAGGCTTCCCCTATAACGCAACTGGTGTAAAAATAATTTTATAGAAATTAAATATACACCACCAGGAAAACCTATGGAGAACGGATATATAGAACGCTTCAATCGTTTTTTAGAGAGGATATTTTAGATGCTTATTATTTTAATGACATTTATCAACTTCAAAAAATTAGCGACAACTGGAGAGAGGATTACAATTACAACCATCCGCATAAGTCTTTAGGAACCAAATTTCCTACAGAATATATGCCCAGATTTGATGAAGAATTGCAAAAAATGATTTGGAGTAAGGAAACGGAGTAAGGAGGAATAAAAAATAAAGAAAAAACACCTGTATTTGTTACGGATTTAAAGGGGGTTAAAGGGTAAATAATTTTCTGCGGTCCTGAATTTTGTTATTTGATGCTCGAGCCCTTTTTATATATTTCCCACTTGTTATTTTTTTTGGAACACTTACGCGAGCATATTCCCCCACAACAACAAACTGGAATCATTTCATGCAATGAAATTCTATTGATTACGGACTGAAAACTCTAAGTTATTTTCCGAGTCTGTGAACTTAAGGTTTAAATAGTGGCCTAACAAGTCATCAACGATGACCTGTGCTTGGTCAGGAAAATCCCTAGAAATAATTTTACCCCTATTCACCCATTCCTGAATTTTCTCTATATTTTTATTGCTTAATTTATTGATGACAGCTACACCCATTTGCTTAAGTGCTTCAGCATTAAAATGTTGTTCAACCTGTCCTTTCATTGGAATCACCATAAGCTTTTTAAGCAAAAAAAGAGCTTCCGCAGGTGTCTCAAATCCTGCCCCACAAAGAACACCGTTTGAAGTAGCCATACTCGAGATAAATCTTTCAGCATTTACAGGTTCCATTTTAATGTTCTCATTTTGATAACTTTCCAAGGTGTGCTTAGAAAACACCTGCCACTCTACTTCTTTTATTTTTGAAAGCACTTGTACTATTTTTTGATCACTATAGGCTGGGAGATAAACAGTAACGTGTCCTTGTGTGGAAATTTCATGATTTCTTATTTCATGGCGAATGATGGGTAAAAAAATATTTTTATCATACCTAAAAAAATGAAAACCAAAATAATCATCACAAGGTGCGTAATAATTTAAAACTACATTGCCAATCCAATCCTGGTGCTTTGGTTTAGGTACTTTTTTGGATCGAAGTGCTGCTTGATGACTTAAAGATATACATTTTACACCCTTTATTTTGCTCGCCCAAGCGGAAACAAATTCAAAATCGTTTATGATCAAATCATACTCCTGAACTGGACATTCTCTAATTTCTTGAATAGCTTTTCCTAAATTATTTTTCCGGAGGGTTTGAATAAAATCGACCCCTCCGTTTTTGCCATAAACAAAACTCAAACCATCATAATTGTATTTAATCGGAAAAGGTAAAGCAATGTCTGCTTTTAGTCCGCTAATCATGACATCCACTTGTACCCGATTCATTAGGGCTGGTAGTATCTCTTTAGCTCTGCTCAGGTGGCCATTACCCGTTCCTTGAATGGCATATAGTACTTTCATAATTGTTTGGTAATCATATCCTTTAACATATTAGTATATAATTCCTTGGGAGATTTAGCACCGAGATGCTCCAAGTCTTTACTGTCAAAAGCATCAGCTACCTCTTGATCGTCAAAATCGCTATCACGGTATTGAAATATGTTCCATGTTCCATTGTGATACTCCAGCGAGGTTAAATTTTCAATCCAATCTCCTGAATTAAGATAAATCACAGAACCATTGGGAGTATCATAAGCTTTTATTTCAGGATGGTGAATATGACCACATACCACAAAGTCAAATCCGTTTTCGGCAGCTATGCTAGTGACAGTTTCTTCAAACTGATTAATATATTTCACAGCACTCTTAACACTATATTTAACTTTCTTGGACAATGAAAAACGACCTTTCCCAACAAATTCGCTAATCATATTCACCAGCCGATTAACCACAATTAGAATATTATAACCAACGGCTCCTATCCTTGTTAACCATCGGGAATGTTGCATAGTAAAATCAAAAATATCTCCATGAAAAATCCATGCTTTTTTATCCTTAAGATGAATGGTTTTTTTATTCTGGATTTCAAAAGACCCCACTTTAAAGCCTTCAAATTTGCGTAGCATTTCATCGTGATTGCCCGTGATATAGGTGATTTTGACACCGTTTGACATCCATTTAATAAATTGGCTGATTACCTTCATATGACTTTTAGGCCAATATCTTTTACTAAACTGCCAGATGTCAATTATATCCCCATTTAAAATTATCTCTTTGGGATCAATACTCTTTAGGTAATTGTTAAGTTCTTTGGCGCGACATCCATAAGTTCCTAAATGAATGTCAGACAAAACCAATAAGTCAATTGTTCGCTTTGCCTTTTTTCTGTTAATCTCCATCATTAATGCAACTCATTAAGTTAATTAGGAAAACTAGATGAACCTAGTTCAATCTTTTAAAGAAAAGACATTCTAAATGCCTTTTAATAATGTAATTGTTATGTTATGGTTATGGTTATAAGTGTAGCTGACCTAAATGAGGTCATCTACAGTTAACAGTAAGGAAAATGTACCTAATGTGGTGAGCAAGCAATAACAGGAGCTGCGCTATTTTGAACCCTAAAACTATCAACCAAAGCTGCGTGCACTCTGACAGTTGACTCGTTTAATCAACTCCTGCGTTTATGAAAAATCATTCTAGCGCCACACGTTAACATTGCTACAAGCCACAACAATACCGACAAAAACGTGCTGCTCCACTTCCGCTAACACCAATTTTAAGCACCTAGTGATTGATTCCTTTTAACGAGTAATCGAAAGATTGCCCAGCTCAAAAAACCTAATTGAACAGATGTGGTGTCCTGCATCTCGCTTTCGCGAAAGCGGCATCTTTACAGCTTTAACAACCAACTAGTTAAAGAGCTACAAAATGAGGTGACGATTTAAATCTTATCTTTTTAATAAAATATAGTGTAGGAATTACCTTTCTTTAATGCTGATTAATCAAAGTCTTCGTTTATGAAAGGCAGCTGTGACCTGTTGTGCATCGCAACAATAAAATTATCTGGAATATACAAAATACCCACAGTGTTTATCCTCGCATTATAAATTTTGAAATCAATAAAATCCAGTAACTCCAAGAATCGGCAGCTCCTTTTGGTAATCCCTATCATTCTTAGTCAACATACGGCTTGTTAGGTTTAAAAACCGGTGCTGGTGCAACCGTTTTATTTAAGCGTTTCCTTTGGGCCACATCATCTCTATACCTTTTAATAGGAAAAAAGTTATCATTTTCCTGTAGCTTGCCCATAAAAAGAAAAACTGCTTATTACTGTTTTTTTTTAGACTGTAGAAAGTAATTTATAATAAAAATAGTGGTGTGAAGAATTCTAAATCAAAAAATAACCCTCTTGAAAAAAGAGTGGAGTACCGAGGTGAAAACATTCGAGCATCAAGAACTGGAGGAGTCTCTGCTACTACAACATCATCAGGCGATGGATATGCCGTTACGGTGAATACCAAGCACGGTGTGCGCTTTCACAAACGTTTGTTCCATGGAGTACGTGCGGGTTTTCAAAGAGGTAATTTTCAGTTCATAGGCAGGTACCGCAGGGGTCCTTTTAATTTTAATGTATCTAAAAGGGGTGCCAGCTCCTCTATTAAGCACGCGCACGGCTCTTTCAATATTATAAAACCAAATTACTCCAGTTTTAAATTAGCAGGTGTTCAGTTAAGAGGTAAGAATGCAATCCTATTACATGTCGCTTACTTAATTGTTATTATAAGTATTAATAGTGTTCACCTACTTTGGCAAATAGGCCGATATTTGCTTTGGTTGGTTTTTTTAACCACTAAATGGTTTTTTGATTTCTTGATTGGATGCTACAATGGAATGAAAAATAAAGATTAGGGCTTCTGCGAAGAGCAGCAGTGATCAGAGAAACAACCAATAGGGCCTTCACCATATTCCTCATAAGAACCTCTATTATAAAATCCATTTCTTGCATTTCTTATTTCAAAGGTATAATTTGAACTTTAAATAGTACCCGAACTTATTAGGGGCTAAATTAGATAACAATCCCTAGCACCAATTGTCTATATGAAACATCAAAAGAATATAAAGATGCTACTGCTTTTTACACTTCTCGCTCTCAACATGAAGAGCGCCGCACAAGAATCACTTCCCAAAGTTATAAGTGGAACGATTGAAAGAATGCAAAATTTTCAATCGGCCTATGTCACATCACGACATATTGACATTTGGTTACCCGATGGATATTCAGACGCAACAAAATATCCTGTTGTATATATGAATGACGGACAAATGCTATATGACCCAGAACAATCTTGGAATAAGCAATCATGGGACATAGATGATGTTGCTTCTCATTTATTTCAAAACAAGCGCATCAAGAAATTCATTGTCGTTGGTATATGGCATGGAGGGGAGACGCGTCATTCTGATTATTTTCCGCAAAAACCATTCGAGAACTTGTCTACAGTAGAAAAGGACACCATCAACTCACAATTAAAAAGTGCGGGAAGAATAAAAGAAAATTTTAAACCTCAATCAGACAATTACCTAAAATTTATTGTTCACGAATTGAAACCTATTATTGATAAAAAGTATTCCGTTGATACCGAAAGAGAAAATACCTATATTATGGGGAGTAGTATGGGAGGACTGATTTCAGCATATGCAATTTGTGAATACCCCGAAATTTTTGGTGCTGCTGCTTGTTTATCGACCCATTGGGTAGGTACCTTTACCTTGGAGAACAATCCAATACCCGACGAATTCCTTAACTATTTGACCCACCATCTGCCAGATCCCAAAACGCACAAAATGTATTTTGATTGTGGTGATCAAACCTTAGATGCCTTATACCCTGAGATTCAAAAAAAGGCAGACCGCATCATGCTGCTTAAAGGCTATAATCAAAACACCTGGGTTACCAAGTATTTTCCTGGTGAAAACCACAGTGAAGCTGCGTGGAAAAAACGTTTAACTATTCCTTTGGAATTCCTATTTAACAAATAACCCCTGATCACAAAGAACAACAGTAACAACAGCTTTCTTCATTAATGAAAGTCTTCATTACTCCCGGATCTTGAATTCTGTTATAAGACTATAACGCCTATTTTATGTATTTACCGCTCGTGATTTAGGCAAATACCTATTGTTGCTATTAAGTTTTTATAAGTATGTGGAAGCCAGTTGACCTGCAGGAATAACTTACTTAATTGATGTGATCTATTATTCAAGGGAGTATCACACTACAGAAGCTGATATCAGAAGTTGTACTACATTACCTATATCAGAACCATAAAATAAATTTATTATGTAGGACTCTTTATAGGTATGCACAGCCACAAAATGGTTGAACATGCATTCTGCAATAAACAATAATTAAAAGGCCGCGAAAGGGCTTTAAATAAAGAGTTAGATCAATCTAAAGAAATTATTGAATTAAACCTAGGTGTTTTCCCACTTAAAAAATCACAGCGACGGGCATAGTGTCCCCTTATCGGTCAATAAAGCTTCTGGTGTGCGATCTAAAAAGAGCATATTGCTTTATACCGTAAGGCCCAACTAGCTATCAAACCTAGCTTTTACCCGGTCTGCTATATCTTGCATGGCTTCTTTACTAAGCTCGACTTTATTGATAAAACGCATATCTTCCATATCGCGTAAGGGAATCAAATGCACATGAACATGAGGTACCTCGAGACCTATCACTGACATCCCTATACGCTTACAAGGAACTTCTTCCCTTAGTGAGAGTGCTACTTCTCTAGAAAAATCCATCAAGTCAAAATAGGTTTCACTGTCCAGGTCAAAAATCTTGTTCACTTCCTTTTTAGGCACACAAAGCGTATGCCCAGGAGCGTTGGGGTTGATATCTAAAAAAGCTATAAAGTCTTCATTTTCGGCTACTTTAAAACTAGGTATTTCTCCTGTAATGATTTTTGTAAAAATACTCATGATGAACTTCTTGAAATTTCTATAATTTCTAATTTGATGGTTCCAACAGGAACAACAGCCTCAGCCACATCCCCTACCTCTTTACCTAACAATGCTTTCCCAATAGGTGATTCTACAGAGATGTGTCCTTTGGTAACATCTGCCTCACTTTGGGCTACCAGCTTGTAGTTCATGGTCATTTTATTGCCCAAATTCTTGATCTTAACCGTGCTATGAATGAGCACCTTGGAAAGATCTAGCGTATTTTCATCTACGATACGAGCATTAGAAACAATCGCATCTAGCTTAGATATGCGCATTTCTAGCATCCCTTGTGCTTCTTTTGCTGCATCATATTCGGCATTTTCACTTAAATCTCCTTTGTCACGTGCTTCACCAATAGCCTGCGATGCCAATGGACGTTCCACATCTTTAAGATGCTTTAACTCGTCCTTTAACTTCTTTAATCCCGCCTCTGTATAATATGATATGTTACTCATGTTTTTTTATTTAATTGTAATTGTTTGCATTTCACTTGCCATTTTCCTAAAGAATTTGAAATTACTATTGAACTTGAAGAGGCAAGAAAAAGGTAACTTCACCCGCCTCATTACTCCTATCTTGGCTCGTGATTACAAAAAACAAAATCCCTTCATTGCTGCGGGATTATCAAACAAATATAATAAATATCAATCAGTTCGTTATACTTTTGCACCTTATTGATTTATTATGAAAATACGCAAAGCTTACCTTCTCGCTATTTTATTTGTTGTTTTCGCTTGTAGCAGCGATGACGGCCGTAATAACAATCCGTTTTTGGTAGATATAGGCTTTCAAATAGACCTCAATACCAACTTACCCCAATATGGAAACCTCAATTTTCCTGGAAATTCGGTAATTGTTCCTAATGCAGGCTTACGTGGCTTTGTAATCTACAACTTAGACAATTCCCAGTATTTTGTTTACGAATTAAGCGATCCTAATCATTCCCCTAACGACTGTTCTCGTATGACTGTAAGTGGTATCGAAGCCACTTGTCCTTGCAATGACGACCAGAATAAGTACAACATCATCACCGGGCAACCTATTCAAGGTGACGGCTTGTATGGGTTAAAAGCATATCGAGCTCAAAGAAACGGAGCCATTATTAGGGTTACCAATTAGGGTTGAAAAATAATCACTCCATTTTGCTTCGCATAATAGCATCAAAGAAGGCAGTTTGATAAGCTGCGTTACACCCTGCTCTAAAAAACTGCCTACTAACATTCAATTGCATCGCCTAGAAATCCTTCCGGCTATTTCTTGTGTCCTACTTTCTACTAAAATGACAAGGTAACTCCTGCCAAAAAATTAATTCCGGCTTGAGGGTAAAACCCAGCACCTTCTACAGTAGCAATGTTTCCAGGGTTGGTAAAGTCATCATCAAATGTGAAATAGTAACCGTTGGATACAAATTTCTGATCAAATAGGTTATTTATTAATCCAGTAAAAACCACTGAGTCAAATATAGATGTAGGCCTTATAGTATATACTAGATTTAAATCATTTAAGAAATAGCTGGACAACTTGGAAGCTTGTGCTTCTGTATTGCTCATGAATTGCTCTCCAACAAACTTACTTAACAATGAAAGTTGCAAGTTTTTTAATGGCTGATACACCACAGCATTTGCAGCGACTAGATTAGGGGAAAAGGCAATAGCTGTAGTCCCTAAGTTTTGTAACTCTCCGTCAAAAGATCGTACAGTTTCTGTATTTTTATTCCTGCTTATCGCAAGGTTAGGTTGTAAAGTAAGTTGACTAGTTACCGGCACCACTGCTTCTATCTCGAGTCCTAAACGGTAACTTTCCCCGCTGTTTGTTCTTAATGGAGCTCCTACATCATTGAGCTCACCGCTTAACACCAACTGCTCGTTGTACCACATCAAATAAGTATTTACATTCCAAGAGAAGTTTCCTTTTTTGTGACGCCACCCTAGCTCAAAGTCATTGAGTTGCTCTGGCCTTACGTTAGGGTCACTTTCAAAATCATTTCTATTTGGCTCTCTGTTTGCTCTGGCATAGGATAAATAAAGATCATTATTATCGTTATACTCATAAGTGACTCCAGCCTTAGGATTAAAAAACGTATAGTTTTCGTCCACTAAAAATTCGGTGAGGTTAGAATTAATACCCGAGGTTTCATAATTGACATTTCGCACTTGTAGATCTCCATAAAGCTGGAATCTATCATTCCATTTGTAGGTCGCCTTAGAAAATACAGACAGGTCATTCTTCTTCCCATTACCATCATAATAACGGTCTCTGATGTTACTTTGACTAGCAAAACGCGTCCAAATAACCTCCCCAAAATGATCTCCATCATAGTGGCTGATAGAAGTTCCAAAAATCAAATCGATCTTGTTATTCTTATAATTAGCACTTGCATTGATCACGTAATAATCATTATCCAGCCATCTGCGACGTATAAGATCAGTGGTAGTTACCGTTTGCCCGTCGACCACTAGAGGGTCAAAACCGTAAGTAGAGAACTCATCATCTTCTCTAAATTGCTCAAAGAAGCCACGCCCATAGGTATAATTCAACCCTACATTGGTAGACCAATTGTTATTATAACGTTCATTCCAGTGCAATTGGTAGTGATCTTGTCGGTAGTCATCGACTTCATTGTTATAAAATTGTTGGTTGCCATTTTCATCTTCATAGGCTCCAGCTGGGTTAAAGGTTCGGTCCTCTCTTAGTGTGGCGGCATCTATACCAAACCAAGATTGGTACGTCACATTATTACCACCGAAGGTAACTGCTTTGATCAATGTATTATCGTCTACATACGAACCTTGTAAAAAGTAAGATTTTAAACTTGTAGCAGCGCGGTCGATATAACCATCTGATTCGATGTTAGATAACCTGCCAGCGATCTCAATACCCCTACTGCGCTCGGTATCCGCCCCTATTAGTCCTGTAGAAAACTTCACGGTATGCTTTCTACTATTAAAGCTGCCAAAAGAGTTAGAAATTTCTCCACTTGCCTCTTGAGAAAAACCATCAGTCAGTATGTTAATGCTCGCGCCAAAAGCAGCACTACCATTGGTACTAGTCCCCACTCCACGTTGTACTTGTAGGTTTTCTACAGAAGAGGAAAAGTCTCCTAAATTGACCCAAAATGTTCCTAAGGATTCTGCATCTGTATACGGGATTCCGTTAATGGTAACATTAGTAGATGGTGAGCTTACCCCACGTATTCTCAAACCTGTGTAACCTATTCCTGCACCGGCATCACTTGTAGTGACTACAGATGGTAAGAAATTAAGCAACATAGGAATGTCTTGACCTAAGTTGCGTTTTGCAATTTCTTCCTTAGAAAGATTGCTGTGTGTAATGGGTGATTTTGCATCCACTCGTACGGCTTTGACCAGCACTTCGTCTAGCTTTTCGGCGGTTGTAGAATCTTTGACTTGTGTGTTTTGCGCTATTGCGAGACTGGTTGTTGCCAGTGCAGCTGCAATTAAAACGCGACGTAAATGTTTCATATGAACTTGTTTAAGTTCAAATAAAAGGGGCATTTATTCGGTTTGGATTAAAATAAAAATGTTGAAGGATTCTCTTGAAATAAATAATTGAGAAGTACGCTTTCGCGAAAGCGAAATTATAGTACACCAATCAACTAACTTAAATCTTTTCCCTTAGCGACATTACTCGCTCAGGTTCCTTGGGTATTATCTCAGCCTTTTAACTACATTATTCATGCAATTAAAAAGCACCCCTTGAGATTGGCGGCAAATGTACGAATGAATTTGAATTTGAACTCGAATTTGAACTTGAAAAGCATGAATTAAATTAGAAAAATAAATTTGAATCTGAATTCACTTCCTTTAACCTTTACAGCAGCTCTTTAATTTTCCTCTTCCAAAAAAGAAGTCCTAATAAAAGCCTGCTTTCTTGTATCATACGAGTGAACGAAAGCAATGCATCATGCCTGCCCTGCACTGAGCTTGTCGAAGTGAGGACAATGGGGCGTGCGTCTGTGTAAAAGCAACCCTTCTTTCCTCAAAAAATCACCGACTCACCGACTCAAAGACTAAAACTCCATCTGCTTCTCCACCAATGTGCCATCTCGGTCCACAACGACTTTAGTCTTGTCTCCATTATCAAAAGTAGCGAGTGTACGCATGTAGCTCATCATATCCACTATAGTGCTATCGCCTAGTTTTACTACTATATCTCCTTTCATCAATCCTGCTTTTTGAGCTGGTTTTTCTTCACTTATTCCGTCGATGCGCATTCCTTTTCCCGTAAATAAATAATCTGGAACGACCCCTAGACCTACCTTGAAGCGAGGTACTTCTTCGCTTTCGTTTTTTGTTTTCCTAAAGGCCAGTTTTCCTGCGTTATCCGTCTCCCCTATTATTCTAAGAATGTAGTCAGAGAGTTGCTCCATACCCGCATAATTCAACTTCTCAGCATCATCACTTGGTTTGTGGTAATCTTCATGTTGCCCAGTGAATAAATGCAATACTGGGATATCGTTCAAGTAAAATGAGGTATGATCACTAGGGCCTACTCCGCTTTTATTGATCGCTAGTTTAAAATCGTTGTTGACGGCAGTTACTATTTGGTTCCATCGTGGCGAAGTTCCTGTTCCATAAATGGCAAGGGTATGTTCATCATTCAATCGACCTACCATATCCATATTGATCATATAACTCATCGAGTCTAACGCAATCGTTGAATTTTTAGTGAAATAATTAGAACCTAACAACCCCATCTCTTCACCAGAAAATGCCATAAAAAGGTAGTTATTTCCCTTTTTGTCACTGGTTTTCAATTTATAGGCCAGGTCCAGCATTACGGCAACACCACTCGCATTATCGTCAGCACCATTGTGAATAGCCTCTCCTTCACGGTATAAAGAACCTTCACCGCCCATTCCTAGATGGTCGTAATGTGCCCCTATAACAACAGTTTGTGCAGCGCCATGATCAAGGTAACCTATCACGTTAGTTCCAGTTAAGAACGCATCTCCTTTCTCGTCGGTAAAAGCAGCTTCTTGGTGTGGATCACTAGATGGCTTAAAAGAAAAGGTTTGAAAATAAGTTCCTTCACTTCCTTTGGGCTCTAGGCCAGATTCTTTCATGCGCTTTGCAATATAATCTGCCGCCAGTAATTCATAAGAGGTTCCCGTTTCACGTCCTTGTAAACTATCAGAGGCGAGGTAAAGCACATCGGCTTTCATGTTTCCTTTAATGGGTTCTAGACTTTTTGGATCTGTCTTGCACGACATTAAAAAAGTAAGGGCTAAAAAAAGTATGCTAATTCTCATAATTGGTGGTTGAACGGTTATTTTAATTTTTTTGAAAACCACTTTTCCAACACGGATAAAAATGGATTTATAAGGTGTTCATTACTATTAATCGTTTTCCTATCTCAGCAAAACGCCTGAGAGTGCGTAATCTAGGGGTTTTTTAATTGATTTTTAAATTCGATTTCACGATATAAAGATACGATTTACACGAACATAAAGTATATCCCTTATTTTTGCCCAAAATTACATCATCCATGAGAAAGTTTTTATTCCTTATTTCCATCGCCTCCCTTATCAGTTGTAAAGACGAGGCAACTCGTCAAGACACCGCTGTAAATGCAAATCCGCTTATTATGGAAGGTGAAAAGCATTTTAAAAACATATATCAAGTCACTTTTGGTGGTGATAATGCAGAGGCCTATTGGAGTTTTGATGACAAGCAGCTGATCTTTCAAAGCAACTTTGCAGATTGGGACGTGAATTGTGATCAAATGTTCTTGATGAATAACGGAGACAGCTTTCGCGAAAGCGTACCTAAAATGGTCTCTACCGGCAAAGGAAGAACCACTTGTGCTTATTTCTTGCCTGACAATCAACACATCATTTATGCCAGCACACATCTTGAAATGGAAGAGTGTCCAGATACACCGTTAAAGGAAAATGGTAAATATGTATGGCCTATTTATGATAGCTACGATATTTTTGTAGCCGACCTAGAGGGAAATATCACGGCACAACTTACCAATGAAAAAGGCTATGATGCCGAGCCTACCGTCTCTCCTCAAGGTGATAAAATTGTCTTTACCAGTGATCGCAGCGGGGATTTAGAACTGTATACGATGAATATAGATGGCAGCGATGTCAAGCAAATCACCTTTGAATTGGGTTATGATGGTGGCGCCTTTTTCTCCCCAGATGGAACGCAATTGATCTTCCGTTCCTCACGGCCTAAAACCGAAGCCGAAATTAAAGAATACCAAGATTTACTGAAAACAGGATTGGTGCAACCTACAGAAATGGAATTGTACATCTGTAATGCCGACGGATCTGAGTTGCGTCAGTTAACTCAACTGGGAAATGCCAACTGGTCTCCCTTCTTTTTACCAGATGGAAAACGCGTCTTATTCTCTTCTAACTTTGAAGCAGAGCGAGGTTTTCCTTTCAACTTATACCTGATCAATACCGATGGAACTGGTCTGGAACGCATCACACATGGCGACACTTTTGACGCTTTCCCAGTTTTTTCTAACAATGGAAAATACTTAGCTTTTTCTTCTAACCGCAATAATGGCGGTGGACGAGATACCAACTTGTTTATTGCAGAGTGGCAGGATTAAGCCAGTATGCAGTCAGATTATAGTCGCAGTCGCAGCTTTTCCTAAGGGCAGACTTAAGTCTGCTCTTAGGAAAATACAATTAAGCAATAGTCGACCCGTTCACAACCGCATCGTCTGGATTTACAAAAACCAATTTTCCTTCTGGATCCTCGGCTAGTAAAATCATTCCTTGAGACTCAACACCACGTAGTTTTCTAGGAGCTAGATTTGCAAGAACGGTAACTTTACGACCTACTAATTCTTCGGCGGTGTAATGTTTTGCGATTCCTGAAACTATGGTTCTTTTATCTATTCCTGTATCTACCGTCATGACCATTAACTTATCTGTTTTAGGCATTTTTTCGGCAGTTAGGATTTCTCCTACTCGCAAGTCCATTTTCATGAAATCGTCGTAATTAGTTTCTTCTTTTTGTGGCATAAGATCTGATATTGTTGCTGCATTTGCAGCTTTTGTAGCTTCTAGTTGATCGAGTTGCGCTTGGATTTGCTCGTCTTCTATTTTAGAAAAAAGCAATTCTGATGCGTTGATTTTATGTCCTGACGGAAGTAGCGGCTCTGAACTGGCAACGCGATCCCAACCAGCAGATTCGGCATCAAGTGCGGAATAGCCGAGAATTTTTTTAAGTTTATTGCTGGTATGCGGTAAAAACGGCTCGCTTAAAATAGCCAATGCTGTAGTGAGTTGTAAACATACATACATGATGTTTTGCACTTGCTTTGGATTGGTTTTTACGAGTTTCCAAGGTTCTAAACCTTCCTCAGCAATGTATTTGTTTCCTATACTGGATAAATTCATCAAGTCTTGAAGCGCCTCTCTAAAACGGAACCGATCCAAACTGTCTCCTATAGATCTAGGGAAATTCTTAATTTGATCCAATACTTTTTGATCACGCTCGGTAAGTTCCATAGTTTCTGGAACAACGCCTTCATAATACTTATTGGTCAACACCACCACACGGTTTACAAAGTTTCCAAGATTGGCAACCAACTCATTGTTATTACGTGCTTGAAAATCTTTCCAAGTAAAGTTATTGTCTTTAGTCTCTGGCGCATTTGCTGTTAACACATAACGCAATACATCTTGCTGATCTGGAAAATCTTGTAAATACTCATGCAACCATACGGCCCAATTTCTAGACGTAGAAATCTTATCATCTTCTAGATTCAAAAACTCGTTTGCAGGAACATTTTCTGGCAAAATATACTCCCCATGAGCTTTTAACATCGCAGGAAAAATAATACAGTGAAAAACAATATTGTCTTTTCCTATAAAATGCAGCAGGGAGGTGTCTTCATTTTTCCAGTAATCTTCCCAATTTTTTCCTTCTCGTGCGGCCCATTCCTTAGTGGCACTTATGTACCCAATAGGTGCATCAAACCACACGTAAAGTACTTTACCATCAGCTCCTTCTACGGGTACGGGAATTCCCCAATCCAGATCACGAGTTACTGCACGTGGATGCAAGCCATCGGTGATCCAGCTTTTTACCTGACCCAATACGTTTGTTTTCCAGTCTTTTGCATGTCCTTCTACAATCCACTCGTTCAACCACTCGCTGTATTGATCCAGAGGTAAAAACCAGTGTTTGGTTGCTTTTAATTCTGGGGTATTTCCTGTGATCGCACTTTTAGGGTCGATCAAATCAGTACCATTATGAGAAGTTCCACATTTCTCACATTGATCTCCGTAAGACTCTGTATTGCCACATTTAGGACAAGTTCCTACTACAAAACGATCTGCTAGAAACTGGTCTGCTTCTGGATCGTATAATTGCTCGGTCACTTGCTCGATAAATTTACCTTCCTTGTACAACTTAGTAAAAAAAGCGCTGGCCGTTTCATGATGTATAGGTGCGCTGGTGCGGCTGTAGTTATCAAAAGAGATACCAAATTCTCTAAAGGAATCACCGATGATTTTATGATAGCGATTCACCAATTCTTGCGGAGTAATCCCTTCCTTTTTAGCTTTGATCGTAATAGGAACCCCATGCTCATCACTACCGCAAATAAAAGCCACATCGCTTCCCTTCATGCGCTGGTAACGCGCAAAAATATCGGCTGGAACATAGACTCCAGCAAGGTGACCTATATGAACAGGTCCATTGGTATAAGGCAATGCTGCTGTAATCGTAAAACGTTTTTGATCGCTCATGAAATTCTTTTGAAAGTTGCAAATTTACGGTTTCTAGCTCACGTTTTACCGCCTTTTTATATAGGTTATGCTTGAAATTTTTCGGCTTTCGATAAAGTGAGATCACTGCACAACTCATTGTTTTTTAGATCAACTGCCGTATTTTTAAACAAAATCCAAGGACACATTGAATTATTCACCCATTTCTCCACTTAAGATCGGCGATCACGTCAGAATACTTGCAACCGCAAGAAGCGCCAATGAAAGCGAATTGCAACTGGCAAAAAGTTTACTGGAATCTTGGGGCTTACAAGTGAGTTTTGGAACAACTATAGGTAAAAAAGAGCATCAATTTGGTGGAACAAAAGAAGAGCGCTTAGCAGATTTTCAACAAGCGATTGACGATCCAGAAATTAAAGCGATTTGGATTGCTCGTGGTGGTTATGGCACCATCCAATTGATAGATGCTATTGATTTTTCCGCTTTTACTTCGGCACGTTCGGCAGGCAGTGCGAAAGCCGAACCAACCACCATCATAGGCTATTCAGATGTGACGTTGTTGCACGGCAAATTGCAATCTTTGGGCTTTTCTAGCGTACACAGTTTTATGCCGCTAGAATTAAAAAACAAACCAGTATCAAGTGTGGAAAGCTTGAGAAAAACGCTTTTTGGCGAAAGCCAACTTTACAGCATTAAGAACACGTTTTCATTAACTAGTCAGGTAATCAATGCGCCAGTAGTGGGTGGAAACCTTTCCATAGTATACAGCATGCTAGGCAGCGATACCTTTCCAGAAACAGAAGGTCACATCCTATTTATAGAAGAGATCGATGAGTACCTCTACCATATAGAACGCATGATGTATTCCCTTAAAAGAGCCGGGAAATTGAATAATTTAAAAGCTTTATTGGTAGGTGGAATGACGGATATAAAGGACCATGAAATAGCCTTTGGCAAAAATGCCAAAGAAATTATGTTATCCCTCACGGCAGACGGCGATTATCCGGTGATTTTTAATTTTCCCGCTGGTCATATTAAAGACCATAGAACACTACAATTAGGTAAAAAAATGCACATAGAGATCACTACAGATATGATAAACTTCACTCCATAATGGCAGAGCATAATGACTTGGGAGACATAGGTGAGGAATTAGCTGCCTTGCATTTATTGAAAAACGGTTATGAGATATTGACGCGCAACTATGTGTTCCAAAAAGGCGAGATCGATATTATTGCACGTAAGAAAGATGTGATTATAATTGTAGAAGTAAAAACCAGATCTACCCCTGACTTTGGTGATCCTCAAGATTTTTTAAAGCCTGGACAAATTCAAAGGCTGGTGGCTACCGCAAATCATTTTGTAGAAAATTTTGTAGAAGAGGAGGATGTATACGTGCGCTTTGATATCGTTGCAATTATTAAAAATAAAGCCGGTACAAAGCTCGAGCATATTGAAGATGCTTTTTATCATTTTTAAAGAAGGTCGCCTGCGGTCTTGCAGTTATTGAACTATGAGCTGAACGGTATCAATTAGTTGAAGGAGCCTTCAAATCTTCGGTTTCTTTGATTTCTTTTACTAAATATACATACACTGGAAAGTGATCGCTATAACCTCCTGTAAAACCACCATCTGCAAAGCTGCGTAATGGGTATCCTTTGTACCTGCCAGTTTTGCTGGTCATAAAACTTGGATTGTATATGTTTGCTTGATAGTAACGGAACCCTTCTTGATTTGCTTCATTTAATAATGCATAGGTCAACATAATCTGATCAAAGATATTTCCTGCATCCCTGTAAGCTAGTGTATTGAATCCATCCTTTAACATTTGAATGTAGGGATTGTAAATCATTTGAGGCCGTACGTCCTCTCTGTTCTTTTGTGCATTAAGGGTTACCAAAACACTCTTGTTAATAGGATCATCATTTAAATCTCCCATGATAATGATCTTAGACATCGCATCCATACTGTGTAAAGAATCGATCACTCTTTTGTTTAAAGCTGCTGCCGCAACTCGATTAGGACGGCTTTTTTGTTCACCGCCTCGTCTTGATGGCCAGTGATTTACAATCAAACTCATCTTATCTCCATCTAGCGCTCCAGTTACTACTAACTGATCACGCGTATAAATGCGATTACCGCTACTTTTATCATAAATAATTAGCTCTTTGCTCTCGCTCTTCCATACTTTAAAATCGCTTTTCTTATACAAAAGTCCGGTGTCGATGCCACGGCGGTCTGGAGAATTATAATGTTCAATCCCATAATCAAACTCGATAAGTAGGGGATGATTAACCAAGTCTTCCAGTACTTTTCTGTTTTCAAATTCACAAACTCCTATTAATGACGGAGCCGATTGTGACTTATCAGCACCTATTTTGCGTATCACTCGTGCCATAGACGTCAACTTCATCTGGTATACCTCTGCTCTGTTTGCTTCAGTCATTTCCATGATAGGGCTGGCTTCATCATTGATGCTAGGGTCATCCTCTACATCAAAAAGGTTCTCTAAGTTGTAAAAGGCAACCGTCTTCACTTTGTATTGTTTTGTTGTTAAAATAGGTTGCGCTAGTGCCGCTTTCGCGAAAGCGAAAACACACAGATACATGAGAAATATACTTTTATACACCGCCAAAAATAAAAATTACATCAGTGCAAAGGTAGTCACAATCGCTATATAAAACACTTTAAAACGTTATAATACAGTGTATTATGTATATGTTTTCAAAAAAAAATAGTTAAATTTAGAAATGATTCATCAAAAACTTAACATACTTATTTTGGCTGGTTTTGTATTGACTTCAGGTATTGGAATGGCACAAGAACTACTTAAAGGGCGCGTAATAGACGACACAACAGAGGAGCCCATCCTTGGTGTGAGTATTAGTGTTTTAGGTACAAAATTCAGTGCAATAACTGGTGCTGACGGGTATTTTAGAGTTACTGGGGGGATCCCTTTAGGAAATCAAAAAATTACAGTTTTAAAAAACGGATATTATTCAAAGACCATTCCAGTAGTAATCGATACCATCAACAGAGTGAATATTGATCCTCTTTATCTGCAACTGGACAACTCTGACATCGCCCAATCGCAGGGAATTATTTCTTTAACAGAAAATGATTTGGCAGATGATGAAAACGCTGCAAATAACTTATCTGGATTGCTACAAGCTTCTAAAGACCAATTTTTAAGAGCTGCAGCATTCGATTTCAGTGCTACTTTTTTCCGACCTAGAGGCCTAAATAGTGAAGACGGCAAAATTATTATCAATGGTATCGAGATGAACAAACAGTTCTCAGGAAGACCACAATGGAGCAACTGGGGTGGCGTCAACGATTTACAACGCAACCAAAGCTTTAACATGGGGCTTAGTGCTGCAGATCAAAGCTTTGGTGGTTATGCCGGTGTGCAAAGCATCGATATGAGAGCCTCACAACAGCGCGCAGGAACTCAAATATCTTATGCAAGTTCTAACCGAAGTTATAGAAATCGCCTTATGGCATCACATCGTTCTGGATTGCGGAATAACGGCTGGTCCTATGCCATCACCCTATCAAGAAGAGCTGGTGAAGAGGGTTTTGTAGATGGCACTTTATACGATGCCAACTCTTTAGGACTTTCTGTGGAGAAAAAAATAAGCGATACACACTCCATCAATTTTACAGGTCTTTATACGCCCAATAGAAGTGGGCGTCGTACAGCGATGACTCAAGAAGTTAGAGATCTTAAAGGAATCGCATACAATGCATTGTGGGGAGATCAAAATAACGTGCAACGCAACAGTAGAGTCAGAGAAATCGAAGAGCCTATTTTTATGTTGAACCACTTCTGGAACATCACCGATAAGGTTAAGTTAAATACCAATCTGGGGTATCAATTTGGTAAAATAGGAAATACACGTATTGATAATGGAGGTACCAGAATAGATCCTACTTTAGGCCAAAATGCTTATATAGGTGGCGCAAGAAACCCTCTTCCAGATTACTACCAGAACCTACCTAGTTATTTCTTAAGAAATGGCCAAGACCCCATCGATTATCAACGTGCTTACCAAGCTCAACAAGAATTTATTAATGATGGGCAGTTGGACTGGAACAGCTTATACGAGGCCAACAGAAGTTGGAGCGCTGCTGGCGGAAATTCTTTATACGCTATTCAAGAGGACCGTATAGACGATACACAATTATCAGTAAATACAATCATTACTGCTGATCTTACGGAGAACATTCTTTTTAATTCGGGTATGAGATACCGTAATTTGAATAGTGAAAACTATGCGATGATCAATGATTTGCTAGGTGGTCCAGGCTTCCTAGATGTAGATTTCTTTGCAGAAGAAACAAGTGAGATCAACCTGGATCAAGCAGCACAGTCCAACCTTAGAACGCCCAACCGTATTGCAGGAATAGGAGACCGTTACAAATACAATTACAACATCAATGCAAATGTGATTGCTGGATTTGCTCAAACTCAATTTAAAACTAAAAAAGTAGATTTCTTTGTTGCTGCAAACCTAAGCAGAACTGTTTATCAAAGAGATGGTAAATTTGAGAACGGTAACTTCCCTGGTGCGGCGTCTTTTGGAAAAAGCAACCAACTGGAGTTTACAGATATTAGCTTTAAGGGCGGTGCTATTTATAAAATCTCTGGTCAACAGTTTATTGATGTTAATGCCGCCTCTATTTCTCAAGCTCCAACGATTAGAAATTCTTTTAGCAATGCAAGGCAAAATAATGAAACCGTCATCGGACTTGAGTCTCAAAAGTCGTACAGTGCAGACCTGAGCTATATCTACTCTACCCCAGTCATTAAAGCAAGATTCACTGCCTACTATATTCAATTTGCCAAAGGTGCCGATATAGGGTTCTACTTTACAGAAGATCTCACTGGATTACCTCTCAATGACGGCAGTGCTTTCGTACAAGAAGTAATAACTCAAACAGAAAGTCGTAATACAGGTATAGAGCTGGGTCTAGAAGTTCCAATAACTCCTAGCATCATGTTCAAAGCTGCTGCTGCATTAGGACAGAATGTGTACACTAACAATCCTCATCTTTATCTTACAAGTGACGATTTTAGTGGGCCACTTTCCTTCGGTGACGGAACTACTAACCTTAAGGGTTATCATGTAGCTGGTGGACCAGAAACGGCCTTACAAATAGGTTTTGAATACCGGGATCCAGAATACTGGAATATAGGGGTAACAGCAAATTACTTTGCAAATGCATATGCCGATATCAGTAACTTAAGAAGGTCTGCTAATTTTAGATTGGACTATGATGGTATGGAATTTAATGACTTTGATAGTGCGGTCGCCAATGAACTTTTAAAGCAAGAGCAATTTGACAACTATATGTTATGGAATGTGATCGGTGGTAAGTCCTGGAGAATCGATGACAAGTATGTTGGCTTTTTTGCAACTATTAATAATGTATTGGGTCAAGAATACAAAACAGGGGGCTTTGAACAGTCTCGTAATTCCAACTTTAGATCCACACGAGATGATGCTAATAACCCACAAGAAGTATTTGCACCACGCTATTTCTTTGGTAATGGAACAACCTATTACCTCAACTTATACCTAAGGTTCTAATAAGCAATAAGGAACCTGTTTAATAACAAGAATATGAAAAATACGAACCACATTTTTGCCATTGTCTTAGTATCTATAATCGCTTTTTCTTGTGTCGAGGACGACGACTTTAGCATTCCAGACACCGCAACAGTAGCTATAGACCCTCCAGCTAACTTAATCGATATGTCTGCTGTGATAGGACAGATAGGACAGTCTTCAACAGGTATTGTTAGTTTTGAAAGTAATGAACAGTTTATGGAAGGATATGTCATCTCTAGTGACGAGGCAGGAAATTACTTTGAAGAATTGATCCTTCAAGATGCGATAGAAAATCCTACCGCGGGAATAAAAATTCTTATAGATAACAGTCCGTTATTTACCTCCTATGCGATCGGTCAGCGGGTTTATATCTTACTAGATGGGCTATCTGCAGGAAAAGCAAATGGAGTTCCTGTAATTGGTCTGAATGGAACCAATGGAACCATTGAAAAAATTACACCTGCTTTACAAGATACGGCTGTTTTACGAGATAGTGAGATTTTTGAAATCATCCCCAAAGTACTTACTGCTTCTACAGAATTCAGTGATCAACGACTACTGACTCTTATTGAGCTAGAAGCTGTTCAATTTATAGAGGCTGATATTTCTGCAAACAGAACCTTTGCTTCTGAAGCAACTGATCAGTTTGATGGGGTAAGAATGCTAGAGACTTGTTTTGACTTTTTTGACACTATAGTTTTAGAAACAAGTACTTTTTCTGACTTTAAAGCACTGAGATTGCCCGAAGGAAATGGTTCTATAACTGCGATCTTGAATAGAGATTTTGGAGACGACAGGTACGTTATTTCGGTCAATTTCCCAGCAGATTTTGATTTTGAACCTGGTCTAAGATGCAGCTTTGATGTCGTTGCCTGTGGAACTGCAGCTGCTGAAGGATCAACTATATTATTATCTGAAAGTTTTGAAACTCAATCCAACGGTTCTGTGGCGATGCCTACTGGGTGGACCAACCTTATTGAAGCAGGGTCGGAAACATGGGAAATATATTCCTCTAGCGGTCAAAACGCTTCCTTGGGCAAAAGTGTTCGCTGTAGTTCTAGAAACTCAAGAGATACCACTACTATTTCGTGGCTTATCACACCCGCAGTTGATTTTGATGCACAAACAGGTGAGGTATTCTCCTTTGAGACTTCCAATAGTTTTGCTAATAACTCTAACATGCAAGTCCTGTTTAGTTCTGATTGGGATGGAACTGGTATTGGTCTTACTGCAGCTACTTGGGAAGCACTGGCAGATGCCATCATTGTTTCTGATGAGGAGTTTTTCCCTAATTGGATTTTTTCAAACCATGTCTCCCTAGATTGTGTATCAGGTATTGGACATGTAGCTTTTAGATATACTGGATTTGATGATGACAATAATGACGGCACCTATGAATTAGACAACGTTTCTCTTACGAGTAATTAATGACACTATTGTACTCCAACAAATGTAACGTTAAACACAGCGGTAGCTAACTTTCTGAGCAGGCTACCTATTTTATAGTCCCATAAAGCTTTCTAAAACTTTTGTTAGATCTTAGAAAGGTGTTTTATATTTTAAATAGCTGCATAGATTAGTAGATGAGGAACCTATGGGATGTAAAAAAGCCACTCTTTTCAAAGTGGCTTTTCTATAATTTTAAGTGTCTAGTCCTAACTTATTTTGCTAAGTTAATTTCTACACGTCTGTTTTGAGCTCTTCCCGCTTTAGTAGCGTTAGATGCTGCTGGCATAGTTTCACCATAACCTTTTGAACTTAAACGGAATTCATCGATTCCGTTTTTAACTAAGTACTCTTTTACAGAAAGCGCACGATCATCAGATAGTCGCTCATTGAATTTTTCACTACCAGTGCTGTCCGTATGACCGTCAATAGAGAATTTAGCTTCTGGGTATTTGTTCAAAATGGCAGTTATTTCTGCAAGTGTTTGTTCCGACTGCTTTTGAATTGAAGCGTTACCTGTATTAAATAAAATAGTCTTAGCGTACTCATTTAATTGAGCTTGTACTTCTACTGGTGGAGCAATCGGACGAGGACAACCTTGTAATTCTGCGATACCTGCAACGTCTGGACATTTATCCATAGCGTCTTCTACACCGTCGTTATCTCTATCTTTTACTGGACAACCTTGTCTTGAAACTGGACCAGCTTCATTAGGGCAATTATCATCAGCATCAGCAACGCCGTCAGCATCAGCATCAGGACAACCCATTAGGGCTACAAGACCAGCTATTTCAGGACAGTTATCATCTTTGTCTAATACGGTATCTCCATCGGTGTCAGGACAACCGTTCGTTTCAGCTGGGCCGAAAACATTAGGACACCCATCTTTAGAATCTTCTATACCATCACCATCAGTATCAGGACAACCCATGAACTGCTCTAATCCAGGAACTGTTGGACACAAATCCTTGTTATCCACCACTCCGTCACCGTCAGTATCTACAGCTCCCCAAGTAAATTTAACTCCTACGGTGTGTTGCCAGTGCTTAGGAAAAGTATCTTCAAAAGCGTGCTTGTACGTAGTTTGAATGTTAGCAGATAGGTTTTCAATGATCTCAATATCAAAACCAAATGTACCATTGAATGTTCCAAATCCATCTTCATCTAACCACTGGTAAGAACCACCAGCTCCCAAATAAGGACTGATTGCAGAAGAACCGTTCCACAATTCATTAAGATTGTATCTCAAACCACCATCAAGTGATAGGTAAGCCAATTGCTTTATTCTATTCTCCCCCGCTCTATCAATTTGATTTAATGAAAAAGCACCGGTAGCAACTATTCCGTCACCTACATAGTATCCTAGTTCAAAACGACTTGGATAAGGCATGATATTGTAATGATCTACATTAAAGGGTTGATCAAAGTAATCTCCTAATCCTTGGTCTTTCTCTCCTACTGGGTAAAGATCAATTGCATTAACGCCTATTGCAAAACTCCAGCGATTGCTTTCATCTTGTGCGTAACTCATACTGGAAGAAAGTAATAATGCTCCAGCTACTAGTAATTTTAATATATTTTTCATGTTTGGTTATTTATGATATCTTTCTGCAAAATTAAACCGTTCCTTGTCTTTCGCAAGTATCCGGCTCCTAAATTTTCTTTAAAACGTCTGATTTACTGTTTATTCTTTGTTAAATTTAGATAACACCTAGCTTTTTCCCAATTTTTTCAAAAGCAACGATGGCTTTTTCCAAATGTTCTTGTGAATGTGCAGCGCTTAATTGTACTCTTATCCTTGCTTTCTCTTTAGGTACGACAGGATAAAAGAATCCGATCACATAAATACCTTCTTCAAGGAGTAGGTCTGCCATTTGTTGTGAGAGTTTTGCATCGTATAACATTACTGGAACGATAGCACTTTCACCATCCATAATATCAAAACCTAAATCTTGCATTGCTTTTTTAAAGAAGGCTGTATTAGACTGCACTTTATCGATAAGTGCAGTGCTCTCATCAATAAGCTCTAAAGCTTTAATGGAAGCACCTACTATGGAAGGTGCAAGGGAATTACTAAAGAGGTAAGGCCTAGAACGCTGTCTTAAAATTTCAATCACCTCTTTATTGGCGCAGGTATAACCCCCCATAGCACCACCAAGTGCTTTACCTAAAGTACCCGTAATAATATCTATCCTTCCTAAAACCCCTTTTGCTTCTAAAGTACCTCGCCCTGTAGCTCCTAAAAACCCTGCTGCGTGACATTCATCTACCATAACCAGTGCATCATACTTGTCTGCCAAGTCGCATATCGTATCTAGTGGCGCTAAAAGCCCGTCCATGGAAAATACACCATCAGTGACAATAAGCTTATAACGCGCTCCATCTTCAGTGGCTTGTTGTAATTGTTTTTCAAGATCTGCCATATCTGCAGTGGCATAACGGTAACGACCCGCTTTACACAAACGCACTCCATCAATAATAGAAGCGTGATTTAAAGAGTCTGAAATGATGGCGTCCTCTTCAGATAGCAATGGCTCAAAGACACCACCATTAGCGTCAAAACAAGCCGCGTAAAGAATCGTGTCCTCACAACCATAAAAGTCGGCTAGTTTTTGCTCAAGTTCTTTGTGGATATCTTGAGTTCCACAAATAAATCGAACAGAACTCATTCCAAAACCATGAGAATCCAAGGTATCCTTTGCTGCTTTTATCACTTCTGGATGGGAAGAAAGTCCTAAATAGTTATTAGAACAAAAGTTGAGAACTTCAGAACCATCCTCTAAAGTGATCACCGCATCCTGTGGTGAAGTAATGATACGCTCTCTTTTATATAACCCCGCATCTTTAATTTCTGCCAGTTCTTTTTGTAAGTGTTCTTTGATTGATCCGTACATGATAGAATTTTTAGTGTATTACAAAGATAACATGCTGCTAGTCCTTAACCATTCCATTTAACGATTTCTAAACTATCGGTATAAATCAGTACTTTTTCTACCACACTGATGCCCATAGACACCAATAATTCTTCATATTTATTAAGCTGTAATCGGTGCTTTTCTAAAACAGCGCCAGTTTTATAATCCATGATAACCGCTTGACCATCTATAAAGACAACTCTATCAGGTATAAGCCTCGTTCCAGATGGGAGTAAAATTGGTTGCTCATTGAGCACATGAATTCCGTTTATATAGTAAGGAGCGAGATCTGGATGACCGATGACTGCCTCAATCATCCTTTTCATCTCAGTTTGTTCTTCTTTAGACAGCGAGAAATCTCTATTTATCTTTTTACGCAACTTTTCAACACTAGAACGGTCCTTTATCAAAGACAAAAATTCATGCAATATGTTCCCTTTTTGGATGGCTTCACTTGCACCACTGGCCCAGAGCAATCCTTTTCTGGTAGAGATGGACAATCTATTTGCGTCTAGATGAACTTTATATTCTCCCAGCATCTGGCTTTCTTGATTTTTGGACTTTCCTGATTTGCGCGATGGATCCCCTTTTTGAGCAGATTGATAACCGGTTTCAGGTAGTAACTCCAACCCTTTCATTTCTACAAAATCTTTTAATAAAGTAGCATAATTAGGTGTTTTGCTCTCTGATCCTATCGTACTGATGTACAGTTGCTCTCTCGCCCTTGTAAAAGCGACGTATAAGGTATTGATTTGATCCATTTGAACTTTGGCGAGGTTATGCGCATAGACCTCTGGAGCAGTACCTGGATAAAATTCGTTTTCTTTTTTTAAACTGATGTACACTTGATCAAAACCTTCATATTCTTCTTCCTTTACAGGAACCCATCCAGTCGGATTTTTTGCGTCATCTAATTTTTTATCGCAATGAGGAACGATGACCACTGGAAACTCCAGTCCTTTAGATTTATGAATGGTCATGATTTGTACCGCCTCAGCATCGGCTGCAGCTGGTACGCTCAATTTTTCCTTTTTCAATTCCCAATGCTCTAAAAATCCAGAAAGGGACACCTCATAGCCTGTAGAATATTCAAATAGAAATTCTAGAAAGGACTGTAATCTGGTGTCTTGCTCTTTGAATAAGCCTAGGGACTTAGCTACTTGTTCAGTGGCTTGAAATAATGCCGCTTTCGCGAAAGCGGAACCTAAATCATCCTGTTCCAAAGCCATAAGACCCTTGCCTAATTCCAATAAACTTTGATGGAGGTGCGCCGTAACAAACGAATGAATATCCTCGATCTCAAAAACTCTGGTATAGGCCGTCAAGAAATCAAAACGAGGCTGTTGTTGCTCTGGCGCCTGGACCATCTTCATCAAAGCGACTAATAACTGTACTTTATGCGACGCATGTACCAGCAAACTATCCCCAGAAACTACCCGCATTTCTTGAGAAACCAGGTATTTTGCGATCTCATGACCTTCTTTATTTGCTCGTACAAGAACACAAATCTCGCCTAATGCAAAACCGTTTTTGTGCGCCTTTTTAATTTGTTGATATACCTGATAGGGGTAGGCATTATTAAAATCGGCTGTGTCATAAGGCGCTTCAAAATCCTTATCTATAAAATCTATTTGAATAAAACCGCCCTCTTTTGCTCTTGTTTCTTGTTGCAGGTATTTCTTATACAATGTTTGATACACCTCACTGTGTAAATAGTCCCCATAATAATCAAAAAACTCGTTGTTAAATTGGATCACTTCATCATAACTACGCCAGTTGAATTCGAGTGTTTCGGCTTTTTTAGGCAACATAAACAACTCTGGAGTGGCCAGTAATCTCAGGAACTGGTCTGCATCACCACCACGAAATCTATAGATGGACTGCTTGGCATCACCTACCAACATCAAACTGCCTCGTTCTTCATTCTCTCGTTGTTGCTGGAGTTCATTTTCTATAAGTGGCGCCAGGTTTTCCCATTGCATGCGGCTGGTATCTTGAAATTCGTCTATAAAATAATGACGGTACCGCTCACCAAGTCGTTCATATATAAAAGGAGCTGGCTCGTCCTTTATTTGTTCTGCTAATAAAAGGTTGAACTCATAAATAGGCACGATTTGCTCTGCAACTTTAATCTTATCGATCTCAAGTAGCAATTCATTGAGCAGTGATAATGGCGTGAGGCTGCTGGCTATGTTTTTATAAAACATGATCGCACCGTAATTCTCTATATAAAACTCGGATAAATTAACCAAGTCTGCCCGTTTACTTTCAATCAACTCTTTTGCCGAGGCACTTGCAGCTTTATTTTCTAAAGTTGCCGTTGCCATGTCTTTTACATAACCCGTGTCTGGTGTAATAGAGTAATTTCCTTTCGCACTTTCAGTAATGAACTTATAAACACGACCCGCTTTATAAAAGAAATCATCAGAGGTTAAGCCGTTCTCAGTAAATTCTTGAAAAAGGCTTTTGCCTTTTTCTTCTAGCTCGCTTTTTGCACGTTTGATTTTCTTGTACAAACTTTCGCGAAAGCCCAAAAAGTCTTCCACCTTTTTTCCTTTTAATTGCTTGAGAAAAAGATAATGATTTTCATTTTGAATGAGCTTAGCAATATCTTGAAGATCGTATTCTATATCCCAGCTTTTGCCTTCTTCTATCTTTGATAAAGAAAAGTCAACTAATTGCTGTGTGAGTTTTTTATCTTTTCCCGCTCTCGCAATAAGGTTGTGAATGGCTTTTGAAATCAACCGTTTGCTATCCAGTTCTACCTCAAAATTATCGGGTAAATCAATATCTTTTGCAAAAGTTCTTAAAATGCGATGGTTAAAAGAATCGATAGTCACAATATCAAAGGCCGAATAATCGTGCAACAGCTGATTAAAAATAGCTCGAGCTTTCTTTTTGAACTGCTGGTTGTCCAAACCAGTTTGGTTTTTAATGTGATTTGCTATTCCTAAAACCCCAAGTTCCAAGTCGTCAAAAGTAAATTTATACAAGTATTCCAGTATACGTTCTTTCATCTCGCCCACCGCTTTATTAGTAAAAGTAACGGCTAGAATACGCCTGTATCCGTTGTTATAAGGGTTTTTAAAAAGCAGTGTTAAGTAATCTTGTGCAAGCGTATAGGTCTTTCCAGATCCAGCACTAGCGCTATAAAAAGTAGTAGGTGATTGAGACATATTCAAATATAAGCATAGAAAAGATGGACACAAGCCCAATGCGACCTAAGATTCCAAAGTGTATTGCTTAAAGTGATAAAAAATCATTAGATGGTAAACTCTTTTAGCCTTTTGACATCAGTGGCTTCCCTATTACTGCTTTCCCTTTAACTTTTATAATCCTAAGCATAAATCTTGTTGTTCCGAATTAAATTCCAACCAATGAACTCCTTTTGATGAATAAATACTTTACGATGAACCTGAACACTTTAAGGATAATATAACGTGTATAATTTTAACAGTTCCCATTTTGTGCCTAATTTTATGGTTCTATAATTATTAATCAATAAAAATAATATATAATGGATTTTGAATTACCAGAATTAAAATACGCTAATGATGCACTTGAACCTCATATAGATGCAAGAACAATGGAAATACACCACGGTAAGCATCATCAAGGGTATACCAATAATTTAAATGCTGCTATAGAAGGTACAGATCTTGCTGGAAAAACCATCGAGAACATCCTTCGCAACTTAGACATGAATAATAAAACCGTGAGAAATAATGGTGGTGGTTTTTACAATCACAGCCTGTTTTGGGAAATAATGTCTCCTAATGGTGGAGGTAACCCAACCGGTGATCTAGCCGAGGCTATCAATAGTTCCTTCGGATCTTTTGAGGTGTTTAAAGATAACTTTAGCACTGCCGCCAAAGGACAATTTGGTTCTGGTTGGGCATGGCTTTGTGTACATGAAGGAGGAAAACTAGATGTATGTGGAACTCCTAACCAGGACAACCCACTTATGCCAGGAGTAGGATGTGGAGGAACTCCTATTCTAGGTCTTGATGTATGGGAACACGCTTACTACTTGAACTATCAAAACAGACGTCCAGATTATGTGGAAGCATTTTTTAACGTGATCAATTGGGAGGAAGTTTCTAAAAGATATGCTGAAGGGAAGTAATTTCCAAGCAGCAGCAAAAATAAAAAGCCCCACATCACTAATTTGATTTGGGGCTTTTTTAGGTGTTTTAACTGTACTTTTCTAATAAGCACGCTCATCATTTCCTTCAAAGAAATTGATATACGCGCGGTTTACTACACGATTACCACCGTCTGTAGGATAATTTCCTGTAAAATACCAGTCGCCTAAATTCTTAGGACAAGCTTTATGTAAATTATCTACAGTTTGATAAATGACTTTTACTTCAGCTTTTATATCTTCATCAGAGAGTAGTTCCCCTATTTTATCAGATATTTCTTGATTTGTAAAAGGGTCGTATAATTCCTTTACATGATTCACTACATCTACGTCTTCCAGTTCGGTTTGTAGTTTACACTTTTTATAAATGCGTTCAACTGTATCGTATGTGCCTTGATCTTTATGTAATGCAAGCGCCGCTCTGAAGGCAACCAAGCCTTCTAATCGAGCCATATCAATTCCATAACAATCAGGATATCGTATTTGCGGCGCACTAGAAACCACAACAATTTTCTTAGGATTCAATCGGTCCATCATTTTAAGAATGGATTTTTTCAAAGTTGTTCCTCTTACAATGGAATCGTCTATAATAACAAGATTATCTTCTGGCTTTACCACACCATAAGTCACATCATACACATGGGCCACAAGGTCATCACGAGAAGAGTCTTCTGTTATAAACGTGCGAAGTTTAGCATCCTTGATGGCTATTTTTTCTGTTCTTAGCTTTCGCGAAAGCGTGGCCTCCACCTGCTCTTCTGTCAGATTTCCTTCTCCTGCGATTATAAAATCTTTTTTCTGCTTATTGAGAACGGCATGACCTTCTTCTACCATACCATAGAATGATGTTTCGGCTGTATTGGGGATATAGGAGAAGACTGTATTGTCGATGTCGTTATCTATGCTCTTCATAATCTCGGGAAACAATAGTTTTCCTAACATCTTACGTTCCTGATAAATTTCTGCATCACTACCACGTGAGAAGTAAATACGTTCAAAAGAACAGGCTTTACGTTCTAAAGGTTCTGTGATTTGATCTAAAGTAACTGTTCCATCTTTTTTAATAATAATGGCTTTTCCAGGATCCAATTCCTTTACATCATCAAATGGGGCATTAAAAGCAGTTTGTATGACTGGTCGCTCACTTGCCACTACAACTACTTCATCATTTTGATAATAATAAGCTGGTCGTATTCCTGCGGGATCCCTTAACAAAAAGGCATCTCCATGTCCCATTAACCCCCCCATAGCATAACCACCGTCCCAATCTCTAGCGCTTTTACGCAAAATTTTGGCGACGTCTATTTCTTCAGCAATTTTAGGACTAGCTTCTATTTTAGAAAGTCCTTTTGATTTAAATTTTTTGTAGAGTTTACTGACTTGTCTGTCTTGAAAATGACCTACCTTTTCCATAACAGTTACGGTATCTGCCATATCTTTAGGGTGCTGCCCTAATTCTACAAGCTTGTTAAAAAGCTGGAATACGTTGGTCATATTAAAATTCCCTGCCATAATCAGGTTGCGATGCATCCAATTGTTCTGCCTTAAGAATGGATGTACTGATTCAATGCTGTTTTTCCCGAAGGTACCATAACGCACATGGCCCATCAATAATTCCCCTACATAAGGGATCTGCGCTTTTTGCGCTGCTACATCGTCTTTTATTTCAGGATTTTCAGTCAGCTCTGTATTGATGCGTTCATTGATCTGTTTAAAAATATCTTGAATAGGTTGTGCCGCATTGCTGCGTACTCTAGAAATATAGCGTTGACCTGGGTTGACATCTAGTTTAATACTTGCAAATCCAGCACCATCCTGACCGCGATTGTGCTGTTTTTCCATCATTAAATACATTTTATTGATGCCGTAGAAAGCTGTTCCGTATTTTTCCTTATAGTATTCTAGGGGTTTAAGAAGACGTATAAGTGCAATACCGCACTCGTGTTTTAATTGGTCGCTCATGATGGGGTTTATAAGGGTATAAAAATAGAAAAGCCTCAAGAATTCTTAAGGCTTTTTTAATAGATAGTGCTAATTGTTTATTTCAAATTTAGTCAACGCTTTAAATTGCTCCAAACGTGTATTTATTTCTTCACTGGTGATCGTTTGCATACGCTCTGTTCCAAATTTTTCTACCGCAAAGGATGCAAAGTTAGAACCGTAAACAATAGCTCGTTTCATGTTTTCAAAACTATAATCACCACTTGCGGCAAGGAATCCTGTAAAACCTCCGGCAAATGTGTCACCAGCACCTGTAGGGTCAAATACCTCTTCTAGTGGTAATGCTGGAGCAAAGAATATATGAGCTCCTTGGAACAACAAAGCCCCGTGCTCGCCTTTTTTGATCACCACATATTTAGGGCCCATCTCATGGATCTTGCGCGCCGCAGCGACTAGAGAATATTCCCCAGAAAGCTGTCTTGCTTCTTCATCATTAATTGTGATCACATCAACCTTTGCAATTACTTGATGCAACATATCTAATTCACTATCCATCCAGAAATTCATCGTATCCAGTACGATTAACTTTGCCAAAGGGGTTTGCGCTATTACCCCTAATTGTACAGCTGGATGCAAGTTTCCTAACATCACTACTTCAGCATCTTTAAAGGCTTCTGGCACTATTGGGCTAAAGTTTGCCAATACATTAAGCTCTGTTGCTAAAGTGTCACGAGTATTCATGTCATTGTGGTATTTTCCAGACCAAAAAAATGTTTTACCCCCTTTGACCACCTCAACACCATCAATGTTCATGCCTCGGTTTTTAAGCATATCTAAATATTCTTGCGGAAAATCCCCCCCAACAATACTTACCAAACCTACTTCTGTATCGAAGTGAGAAGCACTAAGCCCAATGAAGGTTGCTGCTCCACCTAAAATCTTATCTGTTTTACCAAAAGGAGTTTCTATAGCATCAAAGGCTACGGTTCCTACCACAACTAATTTACTCATGTATAAATTTTATGCAAAAATACGTTTTTATTAAGTTTTCAGATCAGGTTTAACCAAGCAGTTTGCCACTGTTTCCAAAAAATAAGAAGGAAAAAATCTAATTATTTTACCAGACTGCTTTTGCTATGAATCAGTAGCAACTCATCCATATATTCCCTAGAATTACTCAACCTTGGAATTTTATGCTGACCTCCCAATTTATCTTTTTGCTTGAGCCAATTGTAAAATACATCTGGATTTGCGATGTTTATTTTTGGTGGCGTTAATGTAATATTGTTGTATCGTTTTGCCTCATAGTCACTATTTACTCTTTGAAGATGTAAGTCTAAAGCTTTCGCGAAAGCGAAAATATCTTCTGGTTGCCTCGAAAATTCAATCATCCATTCATGAGCTCCTTTTTCTTTACCTTCCATAAATATAGGCGCGACTGTGTAGTCTTTTATAAAGCATGGAACCTCAGCTATAGTCTTCTTGAGTGCCTCCTCGGCGTTTTCAATAATCAACTCTTCCCCAAAAACATTGATGTGATGCTTGGTGCGGCCACTTACCTTAATGCGATAAGGGCTTTTATTTGTAAAACGTACCGTATCTCCTATTTTATACCGCCACAAACCAGCATTAGTGGTGATAATAATAGCATAATTCTCTCCCAGTTCTACCTCGCTAAGGGGTATGACCTTCTCATCAGGCGTGTCATAGCCTTTCATAGGAATAAACTCGTAGAAAATTCCATAATCCAACATAAGCAATAGCTCCTTACTATGGTTTCTATCTTGAATGGCAAAGAACCCCTCACTCGCATTATAAGTTTCATAATAGTTAATGTGTTCTGCTGGAAGTAATTTCTTATACTGCTCTACATACGGATCAAAACTCACGCCTCCATGAAAGAATACTTCCATTTGTGGCCAAACTTCTAAAATATGATCCTTACCTGTAGTTTCCAGTACATTGTTAAGAAGCACCATCATCCAGGAAGGAACACCTGCAAGACTGGTCACGTTTTCTTTGCTAGTCTCCTGAACAATCGCAGGCATTTTGGTTTCCCAATCTGCCATTAAGGCGACCTCATTTCCTGGCGTAGAGCTGTAATCTGCCCAAAAAGGCATATTGTCTATTAAAATACTACTCAAATCTCCAGCGGCAGTTCCTGACTTTTTATCCAGTTGTTTGCTCCCACCCAATCGCAATGCCTTTCCCTTAAAAATCTTAGAATCTGGATTGTTGTTCAGGTACATACAGAGCAAATCTTTTGCAGCCGCATAGTGACAGTCCTCTAAAGACTGCTGGCTTACTGGTATGTATTTACTGCGAGAATTTGTCGTGCCACTACTCATCGCAAACCATTTGATATCACTAGGCCAAAAAATATTTCCTTCACCACTTCTAGAGCGCTCTATGGAAGTTTCCATTTCGGTGTATCCAGAAACAGGTACTCTGTCTGCAAATTCTCTATAAGATTTTATGGAATCAAAACCGTACTTCCTTCCTACCTCTGTATGCCTTGCGTAATAAATAAGGTCTTGCAAAATATTATCCTGCAACTCCTGTGGATGCTTCATAAAAAGCTCCATATCGTGAAGGCGTTTCTTAAGAAACCACGAGACGACAGAATTGAGTAGTGCGTTTGCCATATATTACAAATCCTAATTGGTATTTTTACAATTTCAAAGATACTCCCTTAATTTTTAAAGTTACCACCATGATCCTTACCGGCACGATTAGAAAAATGCAAACAGAACTGAAGGAAACCGTCCACTATTACCTTGTCTTCCCAGATCACTTTTTGCACATGAACCAACTGCTGGATAAAAATATTTCTTTAAAGCATGTAGGAAATGAATGTCTTAATTGCGGCCTTGACAAAAAAATATGGCGTCAAGGATTTTGTTATGATTGTTTTTCTCAAATCCCACAAGCCGGAGAATGGATCATGAAGCCAGAGTTAAGCCGGGCACATCTGGATGAAGAAGATCGCGATCTAGAGTATGAGAAAAAAATACAACTCCAACCACATATCGTTTACCTAGCCAACAGCAGTAATATAAAAGTAGGTGTGACTCGTAAAACACAAATCCCTACCCGATGGATCGATCAAGGGGCACATGAGGCCGTTGCAATTCTAGAGACTCCCAACCGTTACCTTGCTGGTATTTCAGAGATGGCCTTAAAAAATCACGTAGCAGATAAAACCAACTGGAGAAAAATGCTGACAAATTCAGTGAAAGATTTGGATTTGTTAAGCTTTCGCGAAAGCTTGCTCCAATTTATACCTCAAGAAGCCCAAGAATTCATTCTGGAGAATGAAAAAGAATGGCAAATTAAATTTCCTGTACTTCAATATCCTGCAAAAGTGACCAGTGTTAACCTTGCTAAAACCCCTCAACATGCTGGAAAATTAAAAGGTATCAAGGGGCAATACCTCCTCTTTGAAGACGGTACCGTAATGAATTTGCGCAGTCATGAAGGACTGGTGCTAGAGATCGAGGTAACTTGAAAAGGTATTCCCAAAAAGAGAAATAAAAAACAAAAGGCACTTACCAAAGGGAAGACTTCAGTCTGCCAGCAACTCGACGCAAGCATTAATCAATGATGCAATGACTTCTGACTCTTCTGCTTTGCTCCACAAAAAAGTGTGCGAAGGCTTTTCTAATTTGGGCAAAATTATAAAATCTTGATTTTTTGTTACTAAAACAAGATACACATAGAGCTGTAAGTTGTTGCACCTCCTAATTTAAACATAAGATGTAGTTGTTTTCCTAAAAAACAACTACAACACCGTTCCTAGGGGCAGACTTAAGTCTGCCCCTAGGAACGTATATAATGCACAAATTTCCGTACTTTTGCCAGCTTTAAAACACTAGTGCAATGAGTGAAAAATTCAATGAATACAAAGGATTAAACCTTCCAGAAGTTGATGAGCGTATCAAATCTTTTTGGAGAGAAAACGATATTTTCAACAAGTCCATGACGACTCGTGAAGGGAATGAGCCTTTTATTTTCTTTGAAGGACCCCCATCTGCTAACGGGTTACCTGGTATTCATCATGTTATGGGACGCACAATTAAAGATTTATTTTGTCGTTTTAAAACACAACAAGGCTATCAAGTAAATCGCAAAGCTGGATGGGACACACACGGTCTTCCTATAGAACTAGGAGTTGAAAAAGCACTTGGAATTACCAAAGAAGACATAGGTACAAAAATATCTGTAGAAGAATACAATGAGGAATGTAAAAAAGCAGTTCTACAGTATACTGACGTATGGAGCAAGTTAACTGATGATATGGGGTATTGGGTAGATATGGAACACCCCTATATTACCTATACGTCCAAGTACATGGAATCGGTTTGGTGGTTGTTAAAAGAGATTTATTCTAAAGGCTTAATTTATAAAGGCTATACCATACAACCCTATTCTCCTGCTGCAGGAACTGGACTTAGCTCCCATGAGTTGAACCAACCAGGAACTTATCAAGATGTAACCGACACCACTGTTACTGCCCAATTTAAAGTGGAAGATCCATCCAAATTACCTTTTCCAACTCATGGAGAGGTTTTTTTCCTTGCTTGGACTACCACACCATGGACATTGCCCTCTAATACCGCCCTTACTGTAGGTCCTAAAATAGCGTATGTACTTATTGAGACGTTCAACCAGTATACTGGTGAACCGATGCAAGTAATTCTTGCTGAGAAGTTAGTGAACTATCAATTTGGTAAAAAGTATCAATCTTTAAAAGGTGACGCTTTCGCGAAAGCGAAACAAGCATACCAACTAGGAGACAAAAAGATACCCTATCAAGTCTTAGGATCCTGCCAAGGAACCGACCTAGTGAATTTGAGATACGAGCAATTACTGCCTTACGCAACACCTTTTGAAAATGCGCAGGATGCCTACAGAGTCATCTTAGGTGATTTTGTAACTACGGAAGACGGAACAGGAATCGTACACACTGCGCCAACTTTTGGTGCAGATGATGCTCTGGTTGCCAAACAGGCACTTCCACCTATCCCCCCGATGTTGGTCTTAGATGAATATAACAATCCAGTACCACTTGTCAATTTACAAGGCAAATTCCGCGAAGAACTGCCTGAGGTAGGGGGAAAGTATGTGAAAAATGAATACTTTGCTGATGGAGAAGCGCCAGAACGTTCTGTAGATGTAGATATTGCGATCGCTTTAAAAGAACAAAACAGAGCCTTTAAAGTAGAGAAATACGTGCACAGTTATCCACATTGTTGGAGAACAGATAAGCCGGTGTTGTATTATCCACTGGACAGTTGGTTTATAAAAGTAACCGAGTTCAAAGACAGAATGCACGAGTTGAACAAAACCATCAACTGGAAGCCCAAATCTACTGGAGAAGGAAGATTTGGCAACTGGCTGGCAAATGCAAACGACTGGAATTTATCGCGCTCTCGTTTTTGGGGAATCCCACTTCCTATATGGCGAAATGAAACCGGAACTGAAGAAATGATCATCGGTTCTATAGAAGAGCTGATGGGCGAAATAGAAAAATCTATCGCTGCTGGATTGATGACTACCAATCCGTTTGCTGGATTTAAAAATGGCGACATGAGTGAAGAAAACTACAACATTGTAGACCTTCATAAAAACGTCGTAGATCAAATTTACTTGGTAGGTAAAACCGGAGCAAAATTAACTCGTGAGGCAGACCTTATCGATGTTTGGTTTGATTCAGGATCCATGCCTTATTCTCAATGGCATTATCCATTTGAAAATAAAGAACAGGTAGAAAACCAACTCCGAAAAGCAGACTTCATTGCCGAAGGGGTGGATCAAACACGGGGATGGTTCTATACATTACACGCTATAGCTACCATGATAAGTGATGATGTGGCTTATAAAAACGTTATTTCTAATGGTCTGGTTCTCGATAAAAATGGACAAAAAATGTCCAAGCGCTTAGGGAATGCTGCTGATCCTTTTGAGACTTTAGGAAAATATGGTGCAGATGCAACGCGCTGGTATATGGTGAGTAATGCTAATCCTTGGGACAACCTTAAGTTTGATCTCGAAGGAATTACTGAAGTCCAACGCAAGTTTTTCGGAACCCTTTACAATACCTATTCGTTCTTTAGTCTTTACGCTAACGTAGATGGCTTTACCTATAGCGAGAAAGACATTCCATTATCAGATCGACCAGAAATCGACCGATGGGTATTATCAGAATTAAATACGTTGATAAAAGACAGCACGGCATTCTATGAAGATTATGAACCTACTAAAGCTGCTCGTGCGATAACCACTTTTGTCACGGAGAACTTGAGCAACTGGTATGTGCGTTTATGCAGAAGAAGGTTTTGGAAAGGAACTTATGAACACGATAAAATTGCTGCCTATCAAACTTTGTATACCTGCTTAAAAACAATAGCGCAATTAGGCGCTCCTATTGCTCCATTCTTTATGGATCAATTGTATAAAGATTTAACTGGTGTTGGCGAAAGCAATCCGAGTGAAAGTGTTCATCTTGCGCTTTTCCCTAAAGCAGATGAGTCCCTAATAAACACTGATCTAGAGGAGAAAATGCACAAAGCACAAATCATTTCTAGCCTTACCTTATCCTTGCGTAAAAAGGAAGGTATTAAAGTGCGTCAACCCCTTCAACGCATTATGATACCCGTACGAGATGCTGTAGATAAAGCTCAGATCGAAGCCATCGCAGAGTTGGTAAAAAGTGAAGTAAATGTGAAAGAAATTAAGTTGATCGATGATGCAAGTGGTATACTTGTAAAGGAAATCAAACCAAACTTCAAAGTACTAGGCCCGCGTTTTGGTAAGCAAATGGGACAAATCGCTACTATCATTAAAAGTTTTCAACAAGAAGATATAGCTTTGTTAGAAAAAACCTGTAAAAAAGAGGTGAAAGTAAACGGTAATGCGGTTATATTGTCCCTTGAGGATGTGGAGATTACATCTTCAGACATAGAAGGATGGTTAGTAGCAAATCAGTCTGGTATTACTGTTGCCCTCGATGTAACCATAACGCCAGAACTTAAAAAAGAAGGGATTTCTAGAGAACTAGTAAATCGCATTCAAAATATAAGAAAAGATTCTGGACTCGAGGTAACCGACCGCATTAACATTGAAATGGAATCTCACAGTGAATTGGACGATGCTCTTAGAGCAAACACACAATATATCAAGGATGAAACATTAGCAGATTTATTAACGATAACAACACATGTTGATAATGGTACGGTAATTGAATTTGACGATATTGCCACCACAATTAAAGTGACTAAAATTTAAAGAATATGAATGAAAATGAAAAATTAAGATATAGCGATAAGGACTTAGCTTATTTCAAGGACATACTTAATGTAAAAATTAAAGAAGCTAAAGAACAGCATGAATTGATCAAAAGTGCCTACATGAATGACGCTAACAACGGTACAGATGACACTGCCCCACAATTTAAGGCCTTTGATGAAGGAAGTGCTGTAATGAGCAAGGAAACAAGCTCACAGCTAGCTATACGTCAAGAAAAGTTTATTCGAGACCTGAAAAATGCATTGATAAGAATTGAAAACAAATCTTATGGTGTTTGTCGTGTTACTGGTAAGCTGATTAACAAAAAACGTTTGGAACTTGTTCCTCATGCTACGCTGAGTATCGAAGCAAAAAACATGCAGTAACAACTGCATATTCCTAAATTATGGGAGTTGCTACAATTTAAACCTAGGTAATTTGGAGGAAGGTAGTGCTTGTTTTGGTTTACGTAGGTTTTTTTGTGCTATCATACTTAGTATTGTTATTGCCTTTGCAAAAGTGGAAGCTCAATCAACAACTGCGACAGTTAAAAATGAAACCCGTCACCTTCAAGCTCCGTTTGATGTGGTAGATATTCAAGTGGATCAACACCTCGAACTAGAAATAACTACTAACAACTCTAATATAGTCCAATTAGTAAGCTTACAGAATGGTGAATATAAAAATGCAGTAACTCTATCTAGCGAGATTAGAAATGATTCCTTACTGATAACAGACCCTTTTACCCCAGCTTTTTCCTTTCCTCAGGACAAATTAGGGGCTCATAAAGTTATCGACGGAAAAGCTACTTTATCCTTACCCAGTAATAGACATCTGGTTATTAATACCGGTTCTGCAGATATCACTGTTCAAGGAAATTACAAAAGTATTTTTATCAATCAACTTTCTGGAAGTTGTAAAATAGAAAAGCTGGAAGGCGACCTCAATTACATCTCTGTTTATGCAACAATCTCTGTAGATCTGAAAGATTATGAGATCCAAGCTCTTTCTAAATCCGGAATGGTGTCGTCATTTGAAAAAACTTTGTGGATCAAGTATTTTGCTCGACTAGAAACCATATCTGGTAATATTAACCATCTTAAAAAGCGCAATAAGTAGTATTTTTGAGTCTTTGAAAAACACCCATGAAATTATCAAGAGCGGTACTTATTATTCTATTAGTTCTACTAATAGATCAAGCGAGCAAAATTTATATAAAGCTTAATTATACATTAACTGGAAGCAATAGTGATGCTATTTTAGACTGGGGTAAATTTAAACTCCTTTTTTATGAAAATGCTGGAGCTGCCTGGGGTATGGAAATACCGGGGGATTATGGTAAGTTGATATTAGTTGTATTTAGAATATTTGCTGTTTTTGGAATTGGTTACTGGCTGGTAAGTAGCATTAAGAAAAGAGCACATCAAATTTTAATTGTTAGCATTTCATTGATTTTTGCAGGTGCTCTAGGAAATATTATCGATTCTATCTTTTACGGTGTTATTTTTTCAGGAAGCTACCACGGTGCTATTGCGACTGCTTTTCCGGATGATGGCGGTTATGCATCCTTGGGCTATGGACATGTAGTAGACATGCTTTACTTTCCTCTATTTGAAGGATACTGGCCAGAATGGATGCCACTTATAGGAGGAGAACATTTTAAATTTTTCAATGCTATCTTTAACGTTGCAGACAGCGCCATCACCATTGGAGTTACCCTTTTGATCATCTTTAGTAAAAAAGCTTTTCCAGCGGATATTAAAAAAGAAGCTTCTGAAATTTAAGATGTTATATCAAGCAAATCCCCAGGCTATTGATGATTGCCTTTTCCTGTTAATACAGGAATAAGCCTTTTTTTTAGAGAATTTCAACATTTTTAAGACAAAACATTGAAATAGTGTTTTGAAAATCATAAAATGCTTTAGTCTGAAATTGAGTATGATAAAAAAGTAAATCGAAATACAAAGCTAGCGGTACTCCTGTTTATAAATAGAAAATAATTTAGAGCGTTATTTTTAAAATCTCTTGCCTATCAACAATGTAATCTAATGCGACATCCGTGCTATTAGCATTCATTTTAAAAGCTAACGGATTAAAAAATGACAGTCCTATCTTTATAACTTCAGGGCTACATTTCTTTAAAAATCGGTCGTAAAAACCCTTGCCATAGCCTATTCGATTGCCATATATATCTGCGGCAACTAAAGGAATAAAGACGACATCAATATTTTTTTCATCTACAACAATATTGTTTTTGTCAGGCTCCGGGATTCCATAATTGTTGATTGTTAATTTAGTCTGATCTGTCAACAAATAAGTAGACATGGAAAAATCTTCAAAATTTGATTTAGAAATGACTACATTTTTGTCTTTTCCTTGAAGTACATGTAGCAAGTACTCGGTATTTATTTCATTGAGTTTTACTATAGGAAGAAAAATATGATATGTGGAATAATGCCAAATATCCATTTGTACTACTTTATTAGCGATTTGTATGCTGTATTCCTCTAACTGATCCTGTGTCAGGGCCAACCTACGTTCCAAGTACTGCTTTCTAAGCGCTTCTTTATTCTCCATGTTTTGAAATATGAAATATCCCATCCCCTTGATACACTAGCGGGCTTTGATTAACATTAATAACGTAGCCCATATGTGGAGATTTGACCTTGTATTTTAACTCTCCATAAGGATCAGTGATAATCGCGATAATTTCGTCTCTTTCTACGCGTTTTCCGGTCTTCACTTTAGGGTGCAATAATCCTGAGTATTTTGCTCTGATCCACATGGAATCGGTTACAATAATAGATTCTTCGTTTCGCCTTTCAACGTAGACATCGGACCTTAACATTTTAAGATGATCGAGTACTCTAATAGCCCCATTAACTGCGGTATCAACTACTTCTTTATCATTGCGGTTGGACATCCCTCCTTCAAAGAGCAAATACGTCTTGCCTAGGTCTGAACAAGTTGCTCTAAATGTCTTTTTAATATTGTTTCCGTGCATCAAAAATGGTGCATTAAAAACTTTAGCCAAATTCCAAGAGTTGACCTCTAACTGAGAAACCCTAATATGTGGCACATTAAAACGTTGCGCGCCACCAGTATGAAAATCCAAAATGATATCAACATGTGGTAAAATCTCTGAAGACACCTGATAAGCAAATCTACTTGCCAGGGCTCCTGATTTTGTTCCAGGAAAAACCCTGTTTAAATCTCTTCCGTCAGGAAACTCTCTTTTACCGCTTAAAAAGCCAAAAACATTTAAAACAGGAATCGCTATGATGGTTCCGGATACTGGCCTATTAATTTTTTTAGAAATCAATTGTCTTACGACCTCTATACCATTGATTTCATCTCCATGAATACCCCCTGTAACCAGCACTATTGGGCCTGCTTTTTTACTCCTATTTATAATCACCGGCACTTCAATACTAGTAGAAGTATAAAGCTTGGCCATATTAAAATTGAGCTTATAACTTTTCCCAGGCTCTATAATTGTATTAAATATTTTGAGTTCTTTAAGCATGAACACCTTTTTCTATGTACTTGATGATTTCTGCCGCAATATTTTTACCTGTAGCTCTTTCTATTCCTTCAAGACCTGGAGAGCTATTAACCTCAAGTACTAAAGGACCTCGGCTACTTTGGAGTAAATCTACCCCACAAACTCCAAGACCTAAAGATCTGGCCGCACTTACGGCTGTTTGTTCTTCACGTTTAGTGAGTACGATACTTTTTGCGGTCCCTCCACGATGTAAATTAGACCTAAATTCTCCTTTTTGAGCCTGTCTTTTCATAGCACCTACGACCCTATCTCCAACAACAAAAGCACGTAAATCTGCACCTCCTGCTTCTTTTATAAATTCTTGTATAATCACACGAGTCCTCAATTCATTATTAGCGTCTATAATGGCATCTGCAGCAGCTATAGTCTCGGCAAGATTCACCCCTATTCCTTGAGTTCCTTCTAAGACTTTGATGACTACAGGAGGACCACCAACCTGTTTACAAATAGCGTCTGTATGATCCCCAAAGTTGGTAAATACCGTCTTGGGCATGTCCACACCACTTCTAGAAAGCAGTTGTAGGCTTTGTAATTTATCCCTACTACATACTAGAGACATCGAGCTTACGGTCGTAAAACAATTCATCATCTCAAACTGACGTACAATAGCAGTTCCATAAAAAGTAATGCTAGTACCTATACGTGGAATAATAGCGTCAGGAGTAACCAACCTTTCTCCATGATAATAAACAGTAGGTTTCTGTTTTTCTAATTTGATATTACAATGCAGCACATTGATTGCTTTTGCTATATGACCAGCTTTACGAGCCTCTTCTAGCAATCTTTTTGTACTGTAAAGGCTGGTACTGCGTGATAAAATATTAATCTTCATACTGAGAATGTAAATAAGAAATATCCTGTAATTCAGGATCTACAATAAATTTAGGAGAAAGAAATTTACGCCCTATCAAAACTGGGTATTTCATTTCTTCCCGATTACTCAAAGTTAAAGAGATCTTGTACAGTTTCTTAAAAAGCCTGATGTTTCCTTCCACCTCATAACGCAAATCTACACTACCATTACTGCTGCGTACACTAGTGATCTTATACTCCTCAAAGCTCAGCCGCTTTCCATGATACTGATCGTGTTCTTCATCTAGTAGTGTGGCATAAAGCACACCGTCAGTTTCTTCAATATCTTTACAGTGTATGCTACTCGTGTAGGCACCTGTATCGATTTTAATATCAATTCCCTCTATCTTTAATTTTGGAAAATCAGCACGGTCTGTGCGGCCTATGATTATCTTTTTTGTTGCCAATTTAGTTTTCTAATAGGTTGCAAAGATGCATTTTTCTATAACCATTTGTGTTGTGTAAACATAAAATTCTGAATTGAATAGTGTGGTTGGTATCGCTTTCGCGAAAGCGATACCAACCACCTAACACAAGACAAGTTAGTGCAAGAAAGCCTATAAATAAAGAAGCTATTTGTTACTACAGAGACAGCTCTTTTTTATGGATTTGAATTTGATGCGACCGAATCGCAGATCGAGAACATTTACTTCTTTTTGGAAGCAGAGTTCTTAAGCTTAAGCATTGCTGCCGCTAGATTTGAATAAGGGTTGCCGAAGTTTACGACTCCTTTTGCTGATTTTTTAGCCATGGTATATCACTTTAAAATTATATAGTACATGTAGGATGGATTAAGATTCTTCTATTTATTTTTTAGTTAAAAATAAATCCCTTTTAATTACATCTTGAAGCTAGTTTTTAACTTTACCATGATTAGGGAATTACTTCAAAGACTACTGTTGTAGTGAGCAGGGGTTGAAAATGCCACAGCATTTTCACCGCAATTCTTAAGACTGCCGCATCGATTGAACGCTTTGCACATTTAGAACCGTTGATTCATCCAAAGACATAGTTTTTTCATTTTATAATGACATTGGTGGCCATACAATTCTCTTGTTCTACGCTTTTCAATAATCAGACTTGATGTTCCTAACATGCTCCAATTTACTATTTTTTGATATCGTTTTAAAATCATTTTGTTATTAGATGGTCCGTCTGTTTTTGACCGTTATGTTAGTTTTTATAATTTAAGAAAAAAATAACAAATAACTCTGTTACTATTACCATTAGCTTTGCGACTTTTACTATTATTAACTAATAGTATTACTATGAAAAAGCCATTTACCCTCATCGCCGCTTCTTTACTCATGACCAGTTGCGCAGTTATCCGGCCGGGAGAAGCAGGTGTGAAACAACGATTAGGCAAACTAGAAGATAAGGTAACCACTCAAGGTACTGTTGTGTTTAATCCTTTTACTACAAAGGTGATCAAAGAATCCATACAAACTAACAATCTGAAGCTAGCTCTAAGAATACCTAGTAAAGAGGGTTTAAGTGTTGATTCTGAAATTTCCATTCTTTATCGACTAGAAGTTGATATGGTACCTACTGTACTTAAAAACATTGGCCCTAACTATAAAGATGTTATGTCAGCAGTATTTCGTTCTGCCAGTTCTGATGTTTGCTCACAGTTTTTTGCAAAAGACATGCATTCTGGGAAAAGAGCAGATATCGAACAAGCTATTAAAGTAAAAATGGAAGAAACCCTTACTCCACAAGGAATTATTATTGAAGCTGTTCTTATGAAAAGCATCCAATTACCGCAAGGCCTCTCTTTTTCTATCGAGCAAAAACTACAAGCAGAACAAGATGCCATGAGAATGGAATTTATTCTTCAAAGAGAACGATTAGAAGCAGATCGTAAAATCATCGAAGCCACTGGAACTAGAGATGCTCAATTAATTCTAGCACAAGGTCTCACAGCAGAAATACTCAAAATACGAAGCATTGAAGCTTTTATAGAACTGTCCAAATCTGCTAACAGTAAAGTAATTATAACCGATGGTAGAACACCATACCTTATTAATGAAGCAAAGAATTAGCCATCTAGCTTTTTTAAAAATTATGGGTTGATCTAAGAAATTAGACAACCCATTTTTATGGTGTTCCAATCTATTTGAATCACTACCCTAAACACAACAGCAACAGCCATTTTATATAAAAAAACCAGAACGCCCGATAGTTACTGGAATTAATATTACCAGAAACCTATTCCTGATAACAAAAGCTATCGTAATTTTGTACGATGAAAAATTTATTCATTTATCTAGATAGCTGTAATACTTGTCAACGCATCAAAGATGAGCTAGATCTTCCTGGAGATGTTGCCTTACAAAACACAAAAGAACAACCAATAACTGTTGAACAAATAGAGTTTTTAAAAGAACAAACCGGTTCATACGAATCACTATTTAATAGACGAGCACAGCTGTATAGAGGACGTGGACTGCACGAAAAGGAACTTTCTGATACCAATTATAAAGAGTTATTGCTCGATCATTATACCTTTATAAAGCGACCTATTCTTATTTATAAAGGCGAAGCTTTCATAGGCAATTCTAAAAAAGTAGTTGCTGATGCAAAAGTGGCAATATCTTAAATGAATGCACGCAGCATAGCTATTATTTGTGGCTTCTTTGTCGCATTATTTTACGCCTATAATTTTACCGCAGCAAAAGAAGTAACTCCTTTATATATAGGCCCTTTTGGATTAACCTGGTATCGAGTAATAGTGACATGCGCCATTTTCTGGATCATCTCTTTAGTTGCAGGACCCAAAGAAAAGATCCCTTTTAGAGAGTTACCGCCTATAGCTCTAGCGGCATTTTGCGGTGTAGGTTTTAATATGGTAACTTTTATGTGGGGACTATCGCTTACCTCCCCTATAAACGCCTCTGTATTGATGGTAAGTACTCCTATAATTGTATTGGTATTAAGTGCTATCTTTTTAAAAGAACGTCTTTTTGCTACTCGTATTATAGGAATTCTAGTAGGTTTTTCTGGAGCAGCCTTGTTGATATTCTTATCTACGGGAACTCGTGCAGAAGCATCAAACCCCACCTTGGGAAATCTGTTGATATTTGTAAACGCTTTCTCCTATTCCTTTTACATCCTTCTAGCCAAAAGACTAACAGCCAAATATCATGTATTTACGTTAATGAAATGGTTGTACTTTTTTGGGCTGCTGTTCATCACTCCTTTTGGAATCACACAAGGACTAGCCTTTGATTTTGAAATGGCGAGTACCTCTACATTACTCTATATAGGTTACGTCATTTTATTTGCGACTTTTGGAACTTATATGCTTAATATTATTGCAATTAAAACATTAAAGCCTAGTGTAGTGGCTGTCTTTGTATATTTACAACCGCTGCTGGCTACTTTAATAGCAGTGGGTTTTGGAAAGGATATCATTACTTGGCAAAAAGCATTAGCAGGACTTCTAATTTTTAGTGGGGTCTTTTTAACTGGGCTGAAAAAGAAAAAGAAAAACAATAGGTAGCCAAATTGATCTTTTCTGATCTAAGAACGCCAGTGGCACAGACGCTACAAATTATTAAATATATTAAGAGTAGATACAGACGATCAGAAAGAGCTTGAGGCTCCTCTGAACTTATTACAAGAAATAGGCTCCAAACAGCTCCAGTTTTTAGAAGCGATGCTTAACGCTCTAAAGACCAAACAGATCAATATGGGATTTAAAAATTTTGAAATACTAGTTGTATCAGATGCGATTGAAGCTATACTTCAGGATTATAAAAAAAGCGTGAACACCCTACAATCAAAGGTGGCTAACAGCATTCCAACACCGTAAAAATATATAGGCCTCTAGTAGGGATGAAACAAGAGTTAAAAAACCTCATCACTACTTCTATTAAATTTTCTAATCAAAATGGAGAAGTAATCCTATCTGGATAAACAGATAAAAACGCGGTAACCATAACCGTTCAGGATAATGGTATAGGTTTCAACAAGCAGACCGAACAAAGTCTATTTAAGAAATTCCCCAGGGCATTTGAAAACTAATGGAGAGCCAAGCACCGGTCTTGGTCTTTATTTGGCCAAAAGTATTGTGGTAAAACACAGCGGTAGCATCAGCTTACTTAGTGAAGCAAAGGGCGCTAGTTTTCCGGTTGCTATGCCTATCAAAACTTAATAAATACCTACGTCATTTGTACTATAAAGCGCTGATGTTGAAGACCCATTTATTGCTCCTTCCAACCAATCTGCAGCATAGAGTTTTATTCGTATAAATTCAGATTATAGTAAAACCTTTCTGATACCAGTACTGGTCTATTAACTACAGCTGATCTGAAGGAAATTCCCCATGTGCTCGCATATCTGCTTTTTCTAAAATCTTAAAGTCTTCAGATTTTGGAAAGTTTTTAATCCTTTTATAAAGTTCAGGATGCAATGCGGTGATTTTACGTTCTTTTAAATTCATCCATGCGCCTATCATTAGGCCTCGAGCGACATTACGCCCTTTGTAATCATAAAAATTATGTCTAAAACTAAACATGCTCGCATTGTCACTCATCCCAGTCACCTCACAAGTGACCGTAATTGGTTTTCCTTGATGGATTTCTTTAAAGTAGAAGATATTTTCATTAAAAATAACTGGGCCAGTTTCATATTGAGCCATTTCTCGCTGCCCAAAATCGTTTTCTATTAAGAAAGCCATACGGGTGTGACTCATAAAGTTTTGATACGCGCTATTAGCCATGTGCCTGTTGGCATCTAGATCGCTCCATCTTACGTCAAATTCCTTTTTGTACATCTATTCACTTATTTGAGTCGAAGATATTGTATGCGTGCATAGCATCGAAAAGGTTGGGATATATTTAATAATTCCGCTTTCGCGAAAGCGAGATCATTATACTAATCTGTGATAGAAACAGGTTTTAATTTACCCATTGCTTTCCATAGAAAATAAGCTGTAATCAGTGTAGAAAGTACATCTGCAATAGGGAAACTGATCCAAACTCCAAATTCTCCATAAAAATTAGGGAGAATGAGTAACAGGGGTACTAAAATAATTGCCATGCGCAGCAGGGTTAATACTAAAGCAGGAATGGCTTTACCTATGGCTTGATAATAAGCGGCGCCAATCAATTGAATAGAAATAATAGGTACCGAAAGAAATACTAATTTCATGGCAAAGGAAGCTTGCTCGATAACTGCTGGATTTTCGGTAAAGACCCCTACAATCTCTCGAGTAAAAAAGAAAAGGCCTAAGAATATCAGCACTCCTAATCCGCAAGAAATCTTGATGGAGGTATAAATAACCTCTCGTACACGCCCCCAGAGTTCTGCCCCAAAATTATATCCCGCTATAGGTAAGAAGCCTTGAGTAACTCCCATTACCGGAAATAAAGCAAACATCATCATACTTCCTATAATACGGAATACGGCAACTCCGTCAACGCCGCTTAAATCAAATAAGATGTTATTCATTATTAAGTAGATCAAACTAGAGGTCGCCTGTCTGGATAGGGTTACAAAACCAAGGCTGCCTATTTCTTTGAGAATTTGCCAGTCTGGCAATAAGTCCTTTAGAGAACAGAGCAACTCACTTTTTCCAGAGACAAAGAACCAAAAAATATAGCTAAAACAAAGGCCGTAACTAATAGTCGATGCCCATGCCGCACCAGCCATGCCCATATCCAACAGATTAATCAACATATAATCCAGGAACAAATTCCCAACAGAGGGGATCAACATAGCTATCATAGCGTGTTTAGGGGCGCCTTCAGCTCTGATGACATTATTCCCCATCATGCACAATCCAAGAATAGGAATCCCGTAAAAGACAATCTGATAATAAATCTTGGCCGGTTCAAAAAGCGGTCCTCTACCACCAAATGCGGGGACTAAAGTATCGACAAAAAGAAGACCGAAAACAGTCATCAATACGGTGATCACTACCGTAAGAGAAAGCATGTTTCCAAAAGTCCGCTTGGCTTTTTCTGTATGATCTGCTCCTAGCGCTCGAGAAATAATGCTAGAACCACCTATTCCTATCGCCATTCCTAAAGCAGCAACGAAAAAGGAAATAGGTAACACCACACCTATAGCAGCAAGTGCGTCAGAATTGATCCAGTTGCCCACAAAAATGCTGTCCACTAGAATATTGAGCGACATCACCAGGATGCCTATAGAAGCAGGAACTGCCTGTTTTATAAGTAATCTGGTGATCGTTTCAGTTCCTAAAAGTTGGGATTTATTGGCTCGTTTTATAGACATCTGGGGGTTAAAGAATCTTTAGGCTTTGATCTCACTCATGGCCCATTCATCGATCCATCGAGAAAGCACTTTTACCCAATCCTCACGGTCGTTTAAACAGGGAATCACATGAAAATCTTTACCTCCTACTTCGTGAAAAATCTCTTCTCCTTCCATAGCGATTTCCTCTAGTGTCTCTAGACAGTCACTTACAAAAGCTGGTGTTGCAATGGCCATTTTCTTGGTACCGCCTAAGCCCATTTTTTCGATGGTACGGTCGGTATAAGGTGTTAACCATGGGTCAAAACCTAAACGGGACTGGAAACTCGTAGAAAAAGTCCCTTCTTCCATTCCCAAGTATTCTCCCACTAATCGAGTTACCTCTTTACATTGATGGCTATAACAAAATTCATGTGCAGGGGAAGGTGTAGCGCAACATTTGCCATCCATTTTACAATGTGACTTAGTAATATCGCTTTTTCTGATATGTCTTTTAGGAATACCGTGATATGAGAAAAGCAAATGCTCGTAGTCTTTACCTTCTAAAGATTCCTTAATCGATTCTGACAGTACCCGTATGTAATCTGGATGATTGTAAAACGGAGGCATGTGCGTAAAAGACATCTGCGGAAACTTTTCTTGTCGCAATTCTTCGGCAAGCACCTGTATGGTCTCTGTAGTTGCCATGGCATATTGCGGATACAATGGAATCAATAAAACCTCATCCACCCCTTTATCGTGTAGCTCTTGCATTCCTTCCTCAATCGACATGGCGCCGTAACGCATAGCGAGTGCTATAGGCACACTTGTAAAGGCATCTATTTTCTCTTGTAGTCTTTCTGATAGTACGATTAACGGACTGCCCTCTTCCCACCAGATTTTGGCATAAGCTTCAGCACTTTTCTTAGGTCTTGTATTTAGAACAATTCCTTTTACTAAAATAGCTCTCAATATATAAGGTAAATCAATTACGCGCTCATCCATTAAAAACTCGTCAAGGTATTTCTTTACATCTTTTGGACTAGGACTGTCTGGAGATCCCAGATTGACCATTAATACGCCTTTTTTCATAGTGCTGCTTTGTTCAAAAATATTCTATTATACATCATATATGCGGCTTCCCCCATTAGGAAAGTCGATATAACTATTGATTAATTACCATCTTTATTAATTCCACTTGCTTTTATCATCCACATCCCAGTCCTCATCATCCTCATCCTTCTTATTTTGATTGAAATTGAATTTACTCAAATCTTTATTTTTATAGCGTGCCCATATAAATAAAGGCATCACTACAAAGAATATAAATAAGGTAGAAAGACCAATGATTTTATGACCATAAGCAACTTCTCCTTGATCAATATTATAAAACCCAACTCCTATGGCTGTCAAAGCACACAAAAGAAGAATTCCAAGTAATTTTAAAAAATTCATAGGTTATGTAATCGTATGTTACTAGTCAAAACGGTTTCGACGAAGCCTGTGCTGAAATTTATTTAGTGCTCCACCAGGCATCCTGGATATTGGATATTCAAACCCTCACAACACAAAAACTAACTGGCTACACCGTAACTTTTAGATTCAATTCCTTTAACTGCTCTTGATCAATGGCACTTGGCGCATCAATCATGACATCGCGACCACTGTTATTTTTAGGAAAAGCAATAAAATCTCTAATGGTTTCTTGACCTCCTAGAATAGCCACCAGTCGATCAAAACCGAATGCTAGTCCTGCATGCGGTGGCGCTCCGTATTCAAAAGCATCCATCAAGAAACCGAATTGTGCTCTTGCTTCTTCAGGAGTAAATCCTAAATAATCAAACATTAATGCTTGAAGTTCTTTATCAAATATTCTTACGGATCCACCGCCTATTTCGTTTCCGTTCATCACCAGGTCATAAGCGTTAGCACGCACATTTCCCGGATCAGTTTTAAGCTTTTCCATATCTTCTGGTTTAGGAGAAGTAAACGGATGGTGCATCGCATGGTAACGCGCTGAGTCTTCATCCCATTCTAAAAGAGGGAAATCTACTACCCATAATGGAGCAAACTCGTCGGCATTACGCAATCCCAATCGCTCTGCCATTTCCATACGCAATGCGCTTAATTGTGCGCGAGTTTTATCTACTGGTCCAGACATCACACAGATCAAGTCTCCTGGTTCTGCGCCAGTAGCTTCCGCCCATTTGGCCAGGTCTTCTTGAGAATAAAATTTATCTACACTGGATTTATAAGTTCCGTCCAGGTTGCATTTTGCATAAACCATTCCAGTCGCTCCTACTTGTGGACGTCGTACCCAGTCTATTAATTTATCAATGTCTTTACGCGTCATGCTCTCCCCGCCAGGCACTGCTATTGCAACTACTAGCTCTGCCTCGTTAAAGATTTTGAATTCTCCCGCTTTCGCGAAAGCGGAAATATCAGCAAACTCCATCCCAAAACGAATGTCTGGTTTGTCATTACCATATTTTTCCATCGCCTCTTGATAGGTCATGCGAGGAAACGCTGCAAGCTCAATATTCTTCACTTTTTTCAATAAGTGACGGGTCATTTCTTCAAAGATATTCAACACATCTTCTTGCTCTACAAAAGACATCTCGCAGTCTATTTGTGTAAACTCCGGCTGACGGTCTGCACGTAAGTCTTCATCTCTAAAACACTTTACAATTTGAAAATACTTGTCCATACCCCCCACCATAAGCAATTGCTTAAACGTCTGTGGCGATTGAGGTAAGGCATAAAACTGACCTTCATTCATGCGAGACGGTACGACAAAATCACGAGCACCTTCTGGTGTGGATTTGATCAAAACAGGAGTTTCTACCTCAATAAAGTCCCTTCCTGCAAGGAAGTTACGCACTTCCATAGCCACTTTAGAACGGAAGATCAAGTTCTCACGTACTGGATTGCGACGTATATCGAGGTAACGGTATTTCATGCGCAGCTCTTCTCCACCATCGGTTTTATCTTCAATGGTAAAAGGAGGAGTTTTAGAGACACTAAGGATTTCAAGCTCTTTTACAAGAATCTCGATCTCCCCAGTAGGCATATTTTTGTTTTTAGATTCCCGCTCAATGACGGTCCCTTTAACTTGGATCACAAATTCGCGACCTAGCTTTTGGGCTTTTTCAATAAGTGCTTTTTGGCTACGTTCTTCATCAAACAACAACTGAGTAATACCATAACGGTCTCTCAGGTCTACCCAAACGATAAAACCTTTATCGCGGCTTTTTTGAACCCAACCGGCAAGTGTTACTTCTTTATTTATATCGCTAGCACGCAGGCTGCCACAATCGTGTGATCTATACATAATTAAAACTTCTAATAAAGTGCAAAAATAAACCGATTTCACTCATAAACACATAAGGAATAGGTAAAGATTTGGCTCTAATTAGACCCTAATCGGACAAAATGCGCTATTTTTATTTAATTTACTTTACTGATTTACAATGTTTTAAAGTTTTAATGTAAAATTAATGTTATCTAAATGTTGTTTAAATGTGTTTTTAACGTTAAATTTGGCTTATATAAAATCACACAATGATGAAAAAATTTCTTTTAACATGTGCATTAGCAATAGGAACCTTTGCAATGGCACAAGAAGTAAAGCCTACTTTTGAAAAGATGGAAGATGGAGTGGTAAAAGCAACGTATTTCCATGAAAATGGAACGGTGTCTCAAACGGGTACATTTTTAAATAACAAAAGACACGGTGAGTGGATCAGTTATAATGCTGATGGTCAAAAAACTGCTAAGGCAGAGTATAAAAAAGACAGAAAAGCAGGTAAATGGTTTTTCTGGACTAACGACCAGCTCACTGAAGTAGATTATAGTGAAAATGCTATTGTGGCCGTTAACACTTGGGTCAGTAAAGAGCCAGTGGCAACAAACAGACCGTAGTTCACGATTCCCTATAATCTTGAAAATCCCTTTCTAAAATTTTAGAAAGGGATTTTTTTATGCGATCACTTTAAGTTTCACCTCAAAAAGACGACTAAACCTTAACATACTTTTGTTTAAACTTATTGCGTAATAAGTTAAACAGATACTATCTTTACCTCAAATACTAAGGTTATGGCAACTACTAAAAAAGCACCTGCAAAAAAGGCAACTAAAAAGAAAGAAATCACTAAGCATGATATCATCACTGCCTATATGGATTATGTTTTAGAGCATGAAAAAACGCCTAAGTCTGTTTATAAGTTTGCTAAGGATAACCATATGTCTGAGCAGGAATTTTATCAGTTCTTTGGTAGTTTTGACAGTTTGCGAAAGGATATTTGGAACACATTCTTTACCATGACCATGGATGTAGCGCACAAAAATGAAGAGTATGATCACTTTTCCAATCGTGAGAAAATGCTCACATTTTTCTATACTTTCTTTGAACTTCTAACGCTTAACAGAAGTTATGTGCTCTATACCTTAAAGGAAAATCATTACATGATGAACAAAATGGAGCAGTTAAAAGGTTTGCGCAAGCACGTAAAGAATTTTTCCAAAGACTTGATCATGCAACGCAACGAGGATAAATCTAATATTTTATTAGAGCGTTCTGAAACCATTTATAGTGAAGGAGCTTGGATACAAATGTTGTTCCTTATGAAATTTTGGATGGAGGACGACAGCGCTGGTTTCGAAAAAACCGATATGGCTATTGAGAAATCTGTAAATACCATTTTTGATGTTTTCGATAACACTCCTTTAGATGCCGTTTTCGATTTTGGAAAATTTCTCTGGAAAGAACGCATGGCGTAATTAAACTTAAATCTAAGTTTAAATTTAAACTGAAATAGGCTGAAGTAATAAGTTTTTTATTTCTGCTTTCGCGAAAGCGAGACCACAATAATCATCGAATTCATTCTATTGAATTCCTACTTGTACTATGAAAACATTAGATAAAATACCTACCAGTAAAATAGGCCGCACGACAGAGCTAGTAAAGACTGGAGCTAAAATAGGTGCTAATTATATCAAATATTATTCTAAAAAAGCAGTAAATAGAGAAATGGATCGCTCCTCGCTAGATGAGGACAATGCTACCGACATATACGATGGATTAAAGAGCTTAAAAGGGAGTGCTCTTAAAGTTGCGCAAATGCTATCCATGGACAAGAGTTTATTGCCTGGTGCTTATGTAGAGAAGTTTAGTCTTGCACAATTTAGTGTGCCTCCACTATCTGCTCCTTTAGTTAGAAAAACTTTTAAAAAGTATCAAGGTGCTTATCCAGAAGAAATTTACGATACCTTCTCTAAAGATTCTGTCAATGCGGCGAGTATAGGTCAAGTTCACCGAGCTACTAAAGACGGTAAAGAATTAGCGATAAAAATTCAATATCCTGGTGTAGCAGAATCTATAGGAAGTGATCTCTCAATGGTAAAGCCTATTGCTATTAAAATGTTTAACCTCAAAGGGGAAGATTCTAAAAGATATTTTTCTGAAGTAGAAGACAAATTGACTGAAGAAACAGATTATGAGCTGGAAGTAAAGCAAAGTATAGAAATTACAGAAGCTTGTTCCCATATTCCTAATCTTAAGTTCCCTAAATATTACCCAGAGCTCTCAAACAAACGCATCATCACGATGGACTGGATGACGGGAAAGCATTTAAGCGAGTTTGCAAAAACAGATTTTGATGCAGAAACCGGAAACAAACTTGGTCAAACACTTTGGGATTTTTACATGTACCAGATGCACGGATTAAAAGCTGTTCATGCTGATCCGCATCCAGGGAATTTCTTGATCTCCAAAGAGCATGAATTGATTGCTATAGATTTTGGCTGTATCAAAGAAATCGTAGACGAATTCTACCAACCCTATTTTGAGTTGGCTGTTCCTGCAAGCATCAACAATCCTGAAATATTCAAAGCTAAATTATACGACCTAGAAATCTTACGTGAGGATGATAGTGAGAAGGAAATCATTTATTTCTCTGCTTTGTTCCACGAGATGCTCAGTCTATTTACCAAGCCTTTTCAAGAAAAGACCTTCGACTTTGCAGATAGTACCTTTTGGGATGAAATTTCTTCTTTAAGTGAGAAATACAGCAATGATAAAGAACTGCGCAAAATGAATGGCAATCGCGGTAGCAAGCACTTCTTGTACATCAACCGCACCTTCTTTGGTCTTTATAATTTGTTACACGACTTAAAAGCGACTGTGAATACCCATGAATACGTAAAGTATCTAGAGGAGAAAGGCTTTAAGAACCACAGTGCGTTGTAAATAGCTTAACCAAAAATAAAAAGAGGCTGTTCTAAATAATAACAGCCTCTTTTTGTATCATCTGCTTTTGAGAAGCGATACCAAAACTTCTTTCCCCAACCCTAAAGGGTGGAAGTTTTTGCTTTTATTACTTCCATCATCGCCAACACCGATCCTAGCCTTCCCTCAAGGGAAGGTGCTTATTTGTATACCTTGCAGAAAGCTAGCCTTTAAGGCTAGGAAAAAGGTTGCGTTGATGAGATTCCAAAACTTCTTCCCCAACCCTAAAGGGTGGAAGTTTTTAGTCTTTCTTTTAATATAGCATCTATTTTTGCAATAGTGCTTTCATAATCGTCGATTACCTCAATATCTGTGAATCGGATCACATCAACTTTATATTTTGAGATTTCTAAAGTTCGGTTTCTATCTTTTTCTTGTTGTAATCTAGTAAAATGGTAACCGCCATCAACCTCAATAACCAGCCTCAATTTATGACAGTAAAAGTCTAGTACATAAAGATTAAAGGGGTGTTGCCTTCTGAACTTTAAACCTACCGGCTTTGTCTTTAAATAGTCCCATAACTTATCTTCAGAATCGGTAGTATTTGCTCGTAGTTGCATTGCAAATTTTCTAACCTCAGCAGTGGCTCCTGCAAACATTCCTTCGATTTTAAGATCATCTAATTCTTCCATTTATGCTGATTAATAATGAAAAAGTAGAAACCTCACCCTTTAGGGCCGGGGAAAAAGGTTTCATTTTAATTGTTTTATAAACTGAATATTATTACACCTATTCTCAACATACCTTTTTTGCCATTGAACTTTACTTTGTAAATACTTTCGATACCGCCAACACCGATCCTAGCCTTCCCTCAAGGGAAGGTGCTTATTTAAATACGTTGCAGAAACCAACCCTTAAGGGTTAGGGAAAAGATTCCAAAACTTCTTCCCCAACCCTAAAGGGTGGAAGTTTTTGTTATTAAAGATATCCTACCTCTTGTAAACCACTCCATCTTTCATTACAAAATCCATTTGCTCTAGAATAGCAACATTCTTTTCTGGATTTTGAGAAACAGCTATAATGTCTGCATAAAAGCCTTTTTTGACTTGACCTATTTTATGTTCTAACTTTAAGATTTTTGCAGGAGTGATGGTAGCGCTTTGTATGGTTTCCATAATTGGCATTCCTGCCTCATTCATATAACCAAATTCTTTGGCATTCTGCCCATGTGCAAAAACACCGGCGTCTGTTCCAAAAACAATAGGCACTCCTTTTTTATAAGCTCTAGCAAAAGTTCCTTGAATTTGTGGGCCTACAGTTCTCGCTTTAGGAACTACTATCGCTGGGTAGAAACCTTCCACCTCAGCTTTTTCGGCTACTTCTTTTCCTGCAGTAATCGTAGGAACTAAGTAACAATCCTTTTTGATCATGAGCTCCATAGTTCTTTCACTCATATAAGTTCCATGTTCTATAGTTTTCACGCCACCTTCTACGGCGCGATACATACCTTCGTCACCATGAGCATGTGCAGCCACGTGATAACCGTAATCTGCTGCAGTTTCTGTGATGGCTTTGATCTCCTCCACGGTAAACTGTGGATTGCTCCCGTTTTTTGCCACACTTAAAACACCACCTGTAGCGGTTATTTTAATACAATCGGCACCATTTTTATAACGGTGTCTTACGGCTGCTCTTGCTTCATCTGGACCATTAGCAACTCCTTCTCTAGGACCTGGATTCCCCATAAAGGCTTGGTTACCTCCGTTAGTAGGATCGGCATGACCACCAGTTGTGGCGATGGATTTTCCTGCCGTAAAGATTCTTGGACCTGGCACTTTACCAGCATTTACCGCATCACGCAGCGAAATGTTGATGCCACTGCCACCTAGGTCTCTTACCGTAGTAAATCCAGACATTAAAGTAATCTCTGCATATTTTACAGAATTATAGGCAACGTCTGCAGGATCATCCACAAATTTTGAAATGTACGCATGAGGATTATACTCTGTTTCCATGTGGACATGCATGTCTGTAAGACCTGGCATCACCCACTTATCTTTTAAATCATAATAATCGGCAGTTGTTGGGACCTTTGAATAGCCTTTATCCAAAGATTGTATTTCTCCATCAGCTAAGGTTACTGTCATCTCTGTGAGCCAGGTTCCTTTCTCCGTATCTAAGAGGTGTCCAGCGTGAATAATAGTTGTTGTGTTTTGAGCGATGCTGATGGTGATCACAAAGAACATCAATAAAGTAAGTCGCAGTTTCATATCTATAAATTAAAACCACAAGTTAAGACAGATTTGTCAAATCATTTTATAAATTTGATTTGCCTTTAAAGAACTTTTTTTACTTTGAAGAAAAGCAACATTATTTCTCAAAACTGAATCCTACCTTTTAAATAAATTACTTTAGACCTACTGCTAGAATTTGAATTTCTCAAAAGACTATCCATAGGCAAAACAGCCATAACAAATACGTTTTCTGAAATCCAGAAAAATTCTCCTGCAGTGTACCAACTAGAAAACTTGATTAAATAATCTAGCCTAATAGGCTCTGCATCAAATTCTCTAATCGAAAATTCAGTGGTATTTGAAAACACATTAAAATATTCGCTTACTAAATATTCTCCGTTTGGAGATATTTCAGGCAAACCACTACACAAAAATTCTTTTTTGCCTGTTGTTCGATTAACCAGAATAACTTCAGCATCTTCTGCAAAACCAGATATTAAATAACTGTCCAACTCTTCAATCTGGCCGTAATATTCCGTTTTTGAAGCCCATTCACCAGTATGATCTTTTATCAATATAGAGTCTCTTCCTTTAGCAATGGGTAAGTAATATTGTTCCCATTCTACAGGTCGGTACTCGTTTTCTAGCTTGAATTTCTTAGGTTGCCAGTTGGTGTCTAGTTTGTAATTTTCAGTAATCTTTTGATCGATGTAATCATCTCTATTCACCACCTCAAATTGAATGATTTTTTTTAAAGCTTCTTTTGCAGCAGGATTGTTTTCATAGCGCACATCACATCCGCCTGGATGCATATCTCGCCTGGATGAAACACCTGTTACTGCCTTGTAATGCTCATTTGTAGCAAAATGCACTAATTCCACAAAATTATGAAGACTTGCCTTCGGAATTGAATTTAAATGTAGTGTAAGGAATATGTCAAACACATACTGCTTGCGCTCATTAGCGTAATGATATTTAGAGAAAGTAGGCCTGACTTGAACCCATTGTCCATATTTTTTCTTGCCCTCATCAATGATATAAGTTGTTCCAATAGCAGGAATATTTTCTACCACCTTTAACTGCGCTCCGTATGGTAGCTTTTGTACAACATCATAGCTTGTTCCTGGTCCAGAACGTAAATTAAGCCCGCTCTCTGCATTGATAAAATAACAAGTGTTTGTTTTTAATTGCGCTTTCGCACCTTGACTAGCAAGGCATAAACTTCTGTTTCCATTCGGAAAACAGAAAGCGGAACACAAGAAAACCACTACAAAAAGAATTTTAAAATTTACTTTCATAGTGGTTTATTTTTTTTAGAATTATCGTTCTAAAATTATCTGTTTATAAACTCCTTGACATGATCGGTAATAAACTTGATCTGCTCGTCATCCAGCTCGGTATGCATAGGTAAAGAAATACATTCCTTCACTAATTGATTGGTCACCGTGAAGTTTTCTTCTTTGTAACGCTCGTCTACATAAGCCTTTTGTTTGTGCAGTGGTATCGGATAATACACCCCACAAGGAATGTTATTGGCCTGTAAGTGTTTTACCAGTCCGTCTCGGTCTGCATTTTTAATAACTAAGGTGTATTGATGAAACACGTGACAGTCGCAATTATCGCAAACTATAGGCGTGATGATTTTTTCCTCCCCAGCAAAAGCTGCTGTATACTTTCTCGCAGCCTCTCTTCGGGCATTGTTATAATCGGTTAAGAAAGGTAGTTTTGCTCTTAAAACTACGGCTTGCATGGCATCCAATCGAGAATTCACTCCTACTACATCATGATGGTAACGCTCGTACATACCGTGATTTACCACTCCTCTGATGATATGAGCCAGTTCGTCATCATTAGTGAAAATAGCACCTCCATCTCCGTAAGCACCTAGGTTTTTTGAAGGGAAGAATGAGGTAGTTCCCACATGTCCTATGGTTCCTGTTTTAGATTTAGAACCATTGCTGTGCATATAATTAGAACCTATTCCTTGCGCGTTATCTTCAATGACATAAAGATCGTGCTCTTTTGCAATCGCCATGATCTCATCCATATTGGCCGTCTGTCCAAATAAATGAACCGGAACAATAGCTTTTGTTTGAGGCGTTATTGCCTTTTTAATAGCATCTATATCAATATTAAAATTATACGGATTTACATCCACTAGGACTGGTGTCAAATTCAAAAGCGCTATAACTTCCACCGTCGCCGCAAAAGTGAAATCGGCTGTGATGACTTCATCACCAGGCTGTAAACCTAGTCCCATCATCGCGATTTGTAATGCATCGGTACCATTTGCACATGGAATCACGTGTTTCACTCCTAAATATTCTTCTAGTTCCTTTTGAAAAGCATGAACTTCTGGACCATTGATAAAGGCTGCCGAATCTATAACCTCTTGTAGCCCTGTATTTATTCTATCCTTTATTCCCTCGTACTGACCCTGGAGGTCAACCATCTGTATTTTACGCATTTGTAAATTGTATTATCAATAGGCATTTGATGATGCATATCCATGTAAAAATAAGCAATAATGATAGGAATGCCCAAACCTTATTTTTTATATTACATTTGAATAAAGACTGATTTTTGAGGACCTTGTATAATATTTTTTCCGCTTTCGCGAAAGCGTGCCTGCCACTAGCTGGAGTTTTTAATAAAAAACTGAAGCTCGGTGCGCAAGGCCGCGAACGCACTTGGGACATTTTAGATAAAAAAGTAAAGTCGTCCCTACCCAAAATATGGGTACACGCAGCGAGTTTAGGCGAGTTTGAACAAGTTGTTCCTGTGCTGGAACGGATCAACCGGGAGAATTATCAAGTCATCCTCACTTTTTTCTCCCCTAGTGGCTACGAAAATAAAAAAAACACCCCCTTGGCCGATGTGGTTTGCTATCTACCCCTAGACGCCGTTAGCAACGTAAATAAATTTATCGCAACCGTAGAACCTTCGCTGGCCATCATGGTGAAGTATGAATTTTGGCCTAATTATTTAAATGCACTCCAAGAAACCAATTGTACAACCATTCTTGTAAGTGGTGTTTTTAGAGATAAAATGCCTTTTAATAGTTGGTATGGAACATGGATGACCCATTCCTTAGAAAGTTTTGATCATTTCTTTTTACAAAATGAATCTTCACTTCAAAATCTAGAAAAACTAGGTTTTACTAATGCCAGTGTAAGTGGTGATACCAGATTTGATCGCGCTAGCCAATTGATAGAAAGAGATAGTTCCATTACGGAATTAAAAAGCTTTATAGGAAATAAAAAGTGTCTTGTAATAGGAAGTTCTTGGCCAGAAGATATAGCGATCATGAAAAATTGGCTGAACAACAACGACCAAAATAAGAACTACAAAATCATTATTGCTCCTCATGAAGTAGCACCTAATTCTATTACCCAGCTATGCAACAGCCTGAACTACCACCCTATAAAATGGAGCAGCATTCAAGGCTGTGCGATTCGTGATCTCGAGGCTGAATCGACACTGATTATAGACAGCATAGGCTTGCTTACTAAAGCCTATAGCTACGCCGATCTTGCCTACGTGGGTGGAGCTATGGGAACAAAAGGCTTACACAACATTCTAGAAGCGGCAACTTATGGTGTTCCTGTGATCATAGGAAAGAACTATGACAAATTCCCTGAAGCTGGAAAATTAGAAGATTTAGGAGGTTTGTTTTCTGTAAAAGATGCTCTTGACTTTGAAACCATGACCAACCAGCTGCTAGAAGACGATTATTTAAGAGATAAAACTGGAATGATTTGTGGTCACTGGATCAACAGCAATACGGGCGCAACTAGAGAAATTGTTACCTATTTAAAAACTATAGATGAAAAACTTATTCTGGATTAGTTTTGTAGCAGTAAGTTTCAACTTAAGTTGGAGTCAAGACATTAGCATAAAAGATGCTACTACTAAAGAAGCTATTGCTTTTGCTACCATCAGTTTTGGAAACGGTAAAGGAACTTTTGCAGATGATGAAGGAAGTTTCAGGTTCTCCAAAAAACTCTATAATGACGTAGACTCTTTATTCTTTTCCAGTATAGGTTACGCTGATTTAGGTATCGCTGTAGAAAACCTACAATCAGAAGTGTTTCTATACCAACAAGCAGATGAACTGGAAACCGTCATCATCAGTGCAGCTCTTACAGGAAAATACCAAGACCGTAAAAAGAAAGAAATAGGTCACGATAATTACTTTGACTGTTGGTTGCCTACGGTAGAAAGTGAGATTGCAGTGAAATTTGATCGTTACGATGGCGAACCCACCCAAATCACTCAACTCAAATTACCGGTAGTTGTAGAGAAGAGTCAGTCCAGTAACAAAGGGAAGTTGCGCCAGTTTTCTACGATGTTCAGAGTTTCTTTTTACGATGTTCAGGAAGCTGGAAGTCCATCTAGCAGGTCGCTATATCCCTCAAAAACATTTATCATTGATCAAACCACTGAAGAAACATTTGAATTAGATATAGAAGAATTGAAGATCAATATCCCACAAAACGGAATCTTTGTTTCTATCCAAGTATTGGGATATAGCACCCCAGAAGGAAAACTCATCAAAGCTAAGAAATACAGGGAAATCAAAACTAGAAACGGTACTGTAAAGGTCTCCACCACGTACCGACCACTTCTGCCCTTTACTCAAGAAATAGAAGGTAAAAACACATGGGTAAGACGCATCTTTTTTCATAATAAGACTTGGCAACTATTTGATCTCAGTTACAACCCCAACAGTAAACTAGTACGATCAGGGAACGATGATTATGGTATGGGAGCCGAGTTTAAAGTGTTTTATAGAGATCAGTAAATCAAACCGTTACTGCTTTATTCAAATAAGCTCTAAAAGGGATCATTTCTTTATATACGGCAACACAATGCTGCATAAAATCTTCTTGCATCACTTGTTTTTGAGTGAGATCGTGTTGTACGGCAAATGTTTTTAATCTCAGCAAGTCTATATGCTCATGATCTTGAGAATACCTTTTAGGGGCAGTTTTCAATGAATTGCCATCATCGATCAGGTCAAAAGTTTCTTTAAAAGATTTCTTGTTAAGAATTTTTTTATACTCCCTTCCATTATAATCTATAGCATCTCTAATAGAGTCAAGCAATTCCTTTTTAGGTTGGTAAAATCCGCCAGCGATAAAGGATTCTTCTGTCCCTAAATGAATATAAAAATCGCCTTGTTTTCCGTTTTCATTAAGGTCCATACCAGCACCAAAATGGTCCTTATAGATGGGCTTATTAGGATGGAACATCAAATTGTTATTGATGCGATTAATAGCTTTACGCCCGTCTATAGAAACATAATTAGGATCTACTTTTCCCAATTCGATATCGAGTTGGTTGAGCCAAGAAATGTACCAGTCGCGCACTTCATGGTAGCGCTTTCGGTTCTCATCCATCCAGTCTTTGGAATTATTCTTTTGCAAGTCCCTCAGAAAATCATATAATTTATAAAAGCTCATTAAATAGAAGTTGTATTTATTTTGTTTCGCTTTTGCGAAATCGGAATCTAAGGAACAACTACCTTAATAAAGTAGCAGGAAAGCAGGAAGCTGTGATTTACTTGTAAGAGTTGCCTTTTTTAATACTTTGTATTTCTTCTCGCAAACTATCCAGTCCTTGTTTTAACGAAATCATCGCTTCTTCTCCTTCATGCGCATCCAGGTCAAAACTCAATTTTGAGTTGACTTCCCAAAGCTCTTTAATCTCCACCACTGCTTGCTCAATCACGGGATATTCTCGATTAAGGGAGATCAAATTTACCGCTTCTGGTGATTCAGACTTGCGCATTTTTTTTACTAAAACACTATCTGTAGTAACTACCACATGAATGCGATTGTCATTTGCTGTGCGCACACTTTCCACTGCTTTTCCCATAACCCATTCTTGCGGCTGCAATACAGGCAACATACTATCTCCTTGTACTTGAAAAGCTCTATAACTTCCCTCACTGTATTGTGGCAGTGGTATGTTAAATGCCGGCAACTCGTTGTACCAATCTGTATCTTGCACATTACTAGCGTAACCAGCACTCGCTTTAATTGGAACCATGATCATATTTTCACGATCATTAGTATCCATGGTTATGATCTTAGGCGCTGTACTTGTGCTTGTCTCTAAATATTTATTGTAACTCTTCCCATACAACCACAATGGGTTCACATTAAACTGTCGCAGTAGTTCTGTTACAATTTTGCCGGTAATTTTCTTTTTACCTCGCTCTATGTCGGCAGTTGTGCTACCTGCATCGAGCAAGTCTGCAAACTCACTTTGTGTTTTCCCCAAGTCCTCTCGTACCTGTTTGAATCTTTTTGCTTCTGTTAGAATCTCTTGTGCCATAGGACAAATATAGGTATTTTAGGAATATTTCCAATTTTAACACTGGAATATTTCCATAATGTTGGAATTATTCCATATATTTGAATCGTGAACGGAGATAATTCTTGGAATATTTCCATAAAACTATAATTATGTGTGGAAGAGCAACTATAATTACGCCAGCAGTAAATTTAGAAAAGCGGTTCAACGCCGCCTTTGTAAAAGATGCTGAACTCAAAGAAAACGTAAACATAAGCGCAGGTAATAAGATACCTGTCATTACCAGCGAGCAGCCTAATCATATACAGCTATTTACTTTGGGCTACACTCCTCACTGGGCTCACAAACAGACGTACATGATCAATGCGCGCAGTGAGGGAAGTTTAAACGTAGAAAACGATCCTAATTATAAAGGAGCTATGGGTATTTTTAATAAGCCTATGTTTCGACATGCCATTAAATCTCAACGTTGTTTAGTTCTAGTAGATGCCTTTATAGAAGGTCCAAAACAAGAAAAACTTAATAAACCCTTTATCGTATATCCTAATCGTGATCGTGGCCCTTTTGCACTAGCTGGAATTTATGACACTTGGCAACATCCATTAACCAGAGAATTACATCATACCGTTGCCATAGTTACCAGTGCAGCAAATAGGCTTACACAACGAATAGAGCACCATAGGGCGCCAGTAGTATTGAGTAAAGAAGATGAAGAAAAGTGGCTCAATCCAGATATCTCTACCGCAGAGCTTTCTAGAATGATGCAGCCTTTTGACTCTAAAGGATTCAATGCTTATCCCATTTCACAAAAAATAAAAAACCCAGAAGCAAATGGTCTAGAGCTGTTAAAACCTATAGGAGATAAGCTTTTCAAAGATTACGACCGCTGTCTATATGAAAGACTCAAATTTGCTGAAGAAGATGAATACGCCATCAGAGAAGAGCGTCTTGTAGAAGGAGACCAATTTGTTTTATTTTAAAATGTATACCGACATGAATATAGAACTCATAAAAACAGAACTAGCGCAGCGAGTAGAACAGCTTCTTATTACTAGAAAAGCTAGTAGGCAAGCGACTATGAAGGTAGTATGCCAAGTAAAAACTTGGTCTGATAAAGTAGCCGAGACAGAAGACCTTATCCATAAAGTATACCACACACTTCATGAGGTACTACAGCAAAATGGTATTTACTTTAAAAATGAAATTGAAAAAGAAGGCTTTGTAAGCTTTATGGAGCCTACAGTAAATGATCTGGTCATTAAAAATATCATCGATTAGTAGCTACAAAACATAAAATAACCAACTTGTTATTTCATCAACCTCACAGAACTATTTCTGTGAGGTTTTTTAACCCATTGTTTTAAGCAAAGTGATGGTTCAACCTGTGAAAGTTCCACTTGAACAAAGTTGGAAATTAAAAGAAACATTTAGTGAGCCACCTCAAAGATTTAAGCCACAAATTATAATAAATCGAGAAATTAAATAGAATCGAGATATTACAAACCGATTCCGCTATGCAGCGGAATGACAGTATAAACAAGAGATTCCTGCCTGCGCAGGTATGATAACTATGAGCGATAAACACATCATACATTTAGATCTAGACACTTTCTACGTTTCTGTAGAGAGAAAGATGGATTCACGTCTTGAAAACCGACCGCTACTTGTAGGTGGAACAAGTGATCGAGGTGTCGTTGCTGCTTGCAGTTACGAAACAAGAGGCTATGGGGTACACAGTGGGATGTCTATGAAATTGGCAAGGCAGCTTTGCCCAGAAGCAGTTGTTATAAGAGGGAACGCAGGGACGTATTCTAAACACTCTGATGAAGTCACTGAAATCATCAAACAGGAAACCCCGCTTTTTGAAAAATCAAGCATCGATGAGTTCTATGCAGATCTGTCTGGAATGGATCGGTTTTATGGCTGTTATAAGCTGGCAACAGAATTGCGCAAAAAAGTCATCAGAGAAACAGGACTACCTATTTCCTTTGGCCTCTCTATAAATAAAGTTGTTTCCAAAATCGCTACTGGAGAAGCAAAACCTAACAACCAATTGATGATCAATTACGGGGAAGAAAAAGACTTTATGGCACCACTGTCTATCAAAAAGATTCCGCAAGTAGGAGATAAAACCTATCAAACCTTAAGACATCTGGGGGTACAACGCATTCATACCATTCAAGAAATGCCCGAAGAAATGCTCATCAACGTATTGGGCAAAAACGGCAGCATGATCTGGCGCCGTGCACAAGGAGTCGATAACCGACCTGTTATTGCTTTTAATGAGCGCAAATCAATCAGCACCGAACGTACTTTTGACCGAGATACTATAGATGTGAAAAAACTAAATTCCATTCTTATCGCTATGACTGAAAACCTTGCTTTTCAACTCAGGCGAGGCGATAAACTCACCGGTTGCATTAACGTGAAAATCAAATACTCTGACTTCAACACCTACACCAAACAGATGCGAATTCCTTATTGCAGTGCAGATCATATTTTGATCCCTCACATACTAGAGATTTTTGAAAAGCTTTACAACCGCAGGCTATTGATCCGGCTTATAGGGATCCGGTTTTCACATATTGTAAATGGCCATTACCAGATCAATCTGTTTGATGATAATGAAACTGCACTTAACCTGTATAACGCATTAGATAAAATAAGAGAAAAATATGGCGATAGAACCGTAATGAGGGCTGCTGGAATGGAAGCAAAAACCATAGGCCGAATGCTCAACCCCTTTAATGGATTACCCCCAGTGGTGCTCGCACATCGCAAACAATAAGATTAGGGATTAAGGAGAATTAAAAAAATATAGGCGTGTGTTGAAATAAATCCCTATGAATTATAAAACGGACCAACCAACAAATTAATTAATTACGTCTTTCAAGAAGCTCCATGCTCGTTAAATAGCACCTAGTGAGGTCTAAAGCTCTTGAAAACCGCTTTAAATAAACCAAATTAAAAAGTCAATTTGTACCTCAATAATCACACCTATTACTCCTTGCGTTACGGCACCTTTAATGAAGAAGAGCTGATAAAACTTGCGCTTGAAAACGGAGTGAAAACCATTGTTCTGACTGATATCAACAACACCAGTGCATGCCTTAACTTTATCAGACTTTGTACTCAAAGCAATCTTCATGCAGTGATCGGTATTGATTTTAGAAACAAGCACCAACAATTGTATGTAGGTATTGCTAAAAATAACCATGGGTTTCAGGAACTCAACGAGTACTTATCCTTTCATCTGGAAAATAAAATTCCCTTTCCAGATCAGGCCCCAGCCTTTGAGAATGCTTTTGTCATCTATCCGTTTAAAAAGGTACTAGCACTGGAGAAAACTCGCTTTCGCGAAAGCGAATTCATAGGAATCTCTATTGCCGCATTACGCCAACTTCCTTTTACCACATATGTGAAAATGAAGGACCACTTAGTGGTAATGCAAACGGTGACCTTTAGAACTAGAAAGGATTTCAACGCTCACCGGCTATTGCGGTGTGTAGACTTAAATATTCTTTTGAGTCAGTTACCAGAATCCCAACAAGGTCATTTTGAAGATCAGATGATTCCTGTTCCTGAAATAGAAGCAGTCTTTGTAGAATATCCTTTTATCATTGAAAACACCAAACGACTATTAGCAAATTGCGAGATCTATTTTGACTTTGAGAACGCTCAACTTAACGCAAATCAACACCTCTATTCTGAAAGTAAGGAGGCCGATTATCAAAAACTAAGAACACTTGCT